>Ga0316205_10000163_pt1 | contig 144156 bp, 137 predicted proteins | sample 3monthpyrite_MG_FD_204941 | JGI IMG/M metagenome (GOLD analysis project Ga0316205, IMG submission 204941) | Microbial mat bacterial communities from mineral coupon in-situ incubated in ocean water Damariscotta River, Maine, United States -... | ecosystem: Environmental > Aquatic > Marine >...
GCCGGACTTCGAGGCGCCTGCCGATGATAATGGCGACAACGCCTATGTGATCGAAGTGACCGCGACCGATGGTACGGGCAATAGCAGCGTCCAGACGGTGACGGTCAATGTGAGCGACGTTGATGAAGGTGCGCCGACGATCACGTCAGCTGCGAGCTTCACGGTCGATGAGGGTACGACGAGCGTTGCGACGCTGACGGCTGATGAAACCGTGACCTGGTCGATCAGCGGCGGCGTGGATGCTGGCGACCTGTCGATCGATGCGACGAGCGGGGCGCTGACGTTCAACGTTGCGCCGGACTTCGAGGCGCCTGCCGATGATAATGGCGACAACGCCTATGTGATCGAAGTGACCGCGACCGATGGTACGGGCAATAGCAGCGTCCAGACGGTGACGGTCAATGTGAGCGACGTTGATGAACTACAAAAGAGAATTGATGAAATTGGCGAAAAGCTAGGAGATGGGCTTAAGTCATATACGTGGCTCAGCCTAAGTGACATGCTGAGCTATAATGAAGGTCTCATGAGTGACCTACTGAGTTATAATGAAAGTCTTATTCCCAGCGGTATGCATTGCTCAACATCTGAAGATGGGGGTGATGTAACTGGCTTCATTGCGGCCAATGACGAAATTCAAGCAGCAAATCTGGGGGTAAAACAAAACCTAAATGTGTGCGGACAAGACCTGAAGGTAATGTTGGATGCCGGCGTTACGCTTGTTCGCTTTCAGGGCGAGAGTCGCGTACGGGGGTTTACCTCAATGCGTCTCGAAAAGGAGCTGGATCAGAACAAAGCAGTCGGTTTAGCAATAGTTGGATCAAAAAGTTCATCTTCGATTGCGGGATTTGAGCAAAGTTCAATTTCAGATTTTAATGGAACAATCGAATTGTATGGCCGCACTCGTTTAGTCCAAAATCTTACAGTCGCCGGGTTTCTCGGTTTGGGTCGGACTTGGTACGATTTCAACTTGCGAGAGTCAGATGGATTGACCCTTTCCGGAGATTTCTCTGGAACTCGTTTGATTACGGGTGGGGTACTACGTGGAGAATTGATGCTAGCAAATCGACCTTTATCGGTTGATGCCGTGGTTTCGCATGCAAGCGAAGATCTCAGCAATGCGACATTTGATGCCAGCTTGGGCACGGAAAGCGTCACAGATGCTCGTATGGCGCTTGGGCGGGTAAGCCACACGAGAATTAGCCTGCCACTAGCCTACTCTTTCTTTGGGCCTAACCGGCCAGAAGAGAAGGGCATTGGGCTAAGGGGGGCGTTCGGTCTCTTGTGCGAGCGGAGAATTCTCTCCACAGGCCTAGCATGTGGTTATAGTACTCGTGCAAAGCTGTCGCGCCGGACTTTGGGTGGAAGTAGTGCGTTTATTGAAATTGGCCTGGAAAGCGCGGCAAATATTGAGCGCATAAACCTAAATGCAGGCCATGAATTCGAAGTGGAATCTAAAACTGGGCTGAGAATGTCAATAAATTTCAAAACAACTCAGGAAAATAATAATTCTATGAATTATAATGGAATAATTTCAATTTACATAAACAGATAATTAAACAATAATATAATCATCACAATATAATTGATATTTTCAATGATCGACTAAAATCACAATTCTTTCATGTGCTATCTTGTCTCTGGGCTGGGACTGTCAGGTTAAGTTCGTCAGAGCGAGTTGAAGCGCGATGGCGTTGTCAGGTTAACGCGCTTTACTTGGATTTCTCGCCCAAGTCAGATTTTTCGGCCCTGTCAGAGCAAATGTACCGGCGTTGTCAGGTTAACTGCTATTGGCTGCGTTGAGGCGCGGTCCGTAAAATTCATCCCTTCTCTACGGACGCAGCCTGCCACTCCGCGAAAGCGCGGTCTCGGTATTTTCGTATTGTTTTTCTTGAGACGAGGTGACGCTCGGTATTGAAGGTATTGTAGATCGCTGAGTGGGTTGAAACGAAACGCTGAGCTTGTCCCTGAGATTTGAACAGTTGCATTTTTCGTTCCCGTCTTCGCACGTGCAAATGTGAATTCTCGACCCGATTATTCCCTTGGAGCCGGCCTGGTTGGTGTCGTGCGAGAGCGCCCAATTCTCGAAGCGCAGCCCGATAAGAAGCAAGGCCATCCGTCACGATGGCCTCGGGAACGAAGCCTTGGCTCTTGAGCAGTTTCCGCAGCAATTTCAGTGCTGCGTTCTTGTTGCGACGCTTCTGGACAAGAACGTCCAAGACCTCGCCTTCCTTGTCGACCGCTCGCCACATGTACATGCGCTTGCCTCCAATCTTCACGACCATCTCATCCAGATGCCATACACAATCAGCGCGTCCACGCCGCTTCCGGATGTTCGCCGCGATGGCTGGACCGAACTTGTCGGCCCAGCACCGGATGGTTTCGTAAGTCACATCAATTCCGCGTTCGGCGAGCAGATCTTCAACGTCTCGCAGGCTGAGGGTGAAGCGAAAATATAGCCACACGGCGTGACGAATTACGTCCGGATGAAAGCGATGGCGCTTGAACGAAATGAGCTGCATAGCCCTCTGTTTAGACTGCGAATTCCCCATAGGGGAGACTAGTTGGCGTTAGACTGACAGCACCGCCACCAAGTCACTGTTTTTAGAGAAAAACCGGTCGGAACAGAAATGCGAACTCTCAGTACGGCACTGTCAAAGCAAATGCACCCGATTGACGATTGAGGCGGCGAGAGTAGGGATGTTTGATGCCCAGACCCAAGAAGCCTGCTAGCCCGTTCCGATATTTTCACTCATCGCCCGAAGTCATCCGCATGGTGGTGATGCTGTATGTGCGATATCCGCTTAGCCTTCGGAACGTCGAAGACCTCCTTTTCGAGCGTGGTTACGATCTGTGTCACGAAACCGTGCGGTTGTGGTGGAATCGCTTCGGTCCGATGTTCGCGGCCGATATTCGCAGGCAACGGGTAAGCCGGATGCGAGGGTTCAGCCATTGGCGATGGCACTGTCAAAGGGATGGCGGCCTGCGCTCCTAACCGCTAGTCGAGGCGGATGAGCAAGGCCGAGAATCCGTTTCGCTACTTTCACTCTTCGCCTGAAGTTATTCGCATGGTGGTGATGCTCTACGTCCGCTTTCCGCTTTCGCTGAGGAACGTCGAGGATCTGCTGTTCGAGCGCGGCATAGATATTTGTCACGAGACCGTGAGACTGTGGTGGAACCGGTTCGGGCCGATCTTCGCAGCCGATATCAAGCGGCAGAGGATTAGTCGGATGAAAGGCTTCACCCAATGGCGATGGCATGTCGACGAGGTGTTCGTGAAGATTAATGGCGAGACCCATTACTTGTGGCGGGCTGTCGATCACGAGGGTGAAGTCCTGGAGAGTTATATCACCAAGAAACGTGATAAATCTGCGGCTCTGCGCTTCTTGAAGAAGGCGTTGAAACGTCACGGCAGGGCCGAGAAGATCGTGACCGACGGCCTCAAATCATACCCTGCAGCGATGCGTGATCTGGGAAATCTAGACCGCCGAATAATGGGTCAGTGGAAGAACAATCGCGCCGAAAACTCGCACTTACCGTTCCGACGACGAGAGCATGCAATGCTCAAGTTTCGACAGATGGAGACACTGCAAAAGTTCGTCTCTGTCCACGCCTCTGTCTACAACCATTTCAACTCAGAACGCCACCTCATTGATCGTCAGACTTACAAGTCCCGCCGCTCCGCCGCATTGGTTGAGTGGCAAAATCTCGCTGCTTGAGAACCGACTTCGCTTTGCTACAATCGCGCCGATCGGAGACGAGTTGCCGTTAGACTGACAGCACCTAATCGGTGGATGCGACCCGGCGACGTGCTCGAAAGCGAAATCACCTACTTGGGGCGCCAGCAAAACCGCGTTGTAGCCGAAGCGGCCATTGGAGAGCCGACCTACGGTCCATTTATCACTGAATGGTAGAATAGTCTCCGGCGCGACGATCCTGGGGGCAGTGCCCAGTCACAAGTGTATTTGCGCGGTTCGGTTGAATGACACCCGTGTATCCCTGAAACGATTTTGTATCATCCGGCGAGACATACTTCGCTTTCGAACACATCCGCAAGGTGACCGTTCTCGCCGGACTTCCAACCTGCCCGGTGGTCCACCCTAGATGGTGTAAACACTTAGGGATCATTAATTCGCAGGTTCAAGTCGGCATCGCTTGTTGGTATCCCTCATGGTGCGCGTCAGCCGGAGCTTGAAGCTGTGTTGGGGCATTATCCGAAGTGTGTTGCAGGGGCAGCCCTCTGTTTAGGCTGCAAATTCTCTATAGGGGGAGACGAGTTGGCGTTAGACTGACAGCACCCTTAATATGGTTGCAACGCACTTGCAGTTCCACTGAGTTGGAATGGGGAACTTGCCTCTGCACGCTAGCTTTGACTAGGGTGTGAGCGCCCTGCAACCGAGGAGTTCCCTTGCCCAAAATCAATATCGACCGAATTGAACAGGATATCCTGACTATTTCACGTTTCGGCCTGCAAGAGGGCGGCCGCGGCATTTATCGTCAAGGCTTTGGCAAAGCAGACATGGAAGCCCGCAAATGGCTGCGCCGCGAATTCGATGGGATGGGTATGGTGCACCAAATGGATGGTGCGGGCAATGTGATCGGCCGTTTTGGTCAGGTAGACAAACCGGCAATTGCAATTGGATCACATCTCGATTCTGTCCCTGCGGCGGGCATGTTTGACGGTGTGTTGGGGGTGGTTGTCGGGCTGGAGGTGGTGCGCACCTTAAAAGATGCCGGAATAGAGCCTGAGTTCCCGATAGAAATCATCGGCACGAGTGAAGAGGAAGGCCGCTTTGGTGGCATGCTCGGCGCACAGGCGATGACGGGGCACGTCACGCGTGAATGGCTGGAAACAGCAGCGGATGAAAATGGCTATGCCCTGAGGGATGCCATGGCAGAGGCAGGATTGGACGCATATGATGCCCTGCATGCCTATCGTCGTCCGGAAGATTTTCGCGCCTTTCTGGAATTGCACATCGAACAAGGCCCAATTCTGGAGGCCGAAAAGAAAACCATCGGCGTGGTCGAGGGGATTTCGGGCGTTTTCAAATGGAATTGCCGACTGATCGGCAAGGCTGGGCATGCGGGCACTGCACCCATGAATATGCGGTCCGATGCGTTTATGGGTATTGCTGACTTCGCGCATGAAATTCAGCGTATCATCGATGAAGAAGGCACGGAGAAAAGCCGTATCACCATTGGCCACGTCGCCTTGAAGCCGGGTTTCCCGCACACCGTTCCTGGCGAAGCGGATTTTACCATTGTGGGGCGTGATCTGGATGATGATGTGATGCGGGCGCTGGCCAATGCCTGCCGTCGTGTCTTGTCCAGCATTGCTCGCAAGCACAAGCTGAAATTTGAATATGAGGAGATGAGCTGGCTCAAACCTGCCTTTTGTGATGAAGGCATTGTCAGCCTGATCGAAAAAAAGACGAAAGAACTGGGTTACAGTTACAAGGTCATGCCGTCCGGGGCGGGGCATGATGTGCAATTCTTCTGCAGACACACGCGAGCTGGCCTGATTTTTGTTCCGTCGGTCGGCGGTATTAGCCACGCCCCCGATGAATGGACGCATTGGTCCGATATCGAACGGGGCGCGCAGCTGCTGTTTGAAACCGTTCAAGAATTGGCGTGTGAGAAGGTCGCAGCATAACCCCCAACGCGTCTAAGCCATCAATTCATCCATGGCGTGTAGCGCAATTGCATGGTTCAGGATGATATCCTTGCGCGTATTCTGCGTGTGATCGTCTGACTGCCGGTAATCCTCAATCGACTGGCGCAATTTCGTCTCGTCGAAAATGCCGTGTTCGGCGATTTCTTCCGACGATAGCCATTTGTCGATCAGCTTGTTGATCTCCTTGGTCTTCTCTTCATCGGTATGTGCAGGCGGGGCCATGAAGGCGAACTTTTCGCGCTTGTAGAGCACTTCGGGCAGGACGTGTTTCATCGCTTCGCGTACAACCCATTTCTCGATCCCGTCGCGGATGCGGACGTGGGGCGGAATGCGCATGGCGAGTTCAGCCACATGATGATCGAGGAAGGCCGGGCGGCTTTCCAGGCTGTTCGCCATATCCACGCGGTCTCCGCCCCAATTGAGGATCTGCCCCTCCAGCATCGTCTTGATCCAGCTATACTGGACCTTGTCGAGCACATGCCGCCCGTCGAGCATAGAGCGGTCGAGCGAATAGGCGATCGCGGCGATTGGGTCGTAATCGCCCAGCTTAGCTTTAAACTCGTCGCACAGCAGCGGTTTCACCCTTTCCAATACCAGCATCCATGGCTGGATCCATGAGGGGGTAAAGCCTATCACTTCCTCGAACGCAGGATGGCTGATCTGCTTTTCTGCCAGCACACTGCCAGAGAAGATCGCATTGCGCTTCTTCATGTCATCGCCCGCAGCGGTTTCGGCATAGGCCGGGTCATGGAGGAAATAGTCCGCCTTGAACTGGGCATAGCCGCCGAACAACTCGTCAGACCCCTCGCCGGTAATGACGACCTTGTAGCCAACCTCGCGCACGCGCTTGCTCATCAGCATCTTGGCGACGCCTAGCGTGTTATAGAAGGTACGCTCTGAATAATAGGCCGCATCTTCGAAATTCTTGCCGTAGAGGTCGACGGCTTTAAGCTTCAGGATATCCTGATCGGCCCCAGCCTTTTCCGCCATTTCTGTGGCGATATGCGCTTCGTCATAGCGATCATCGTCAAAGCTGATGGTGAAAGCCTTGACAGGTGATTGCTGGATTGCAGCCGCCATGCCGATAATGGAGCAGCTGTCGATCCCGCCAGATAGGTAACAGGCAACGGGCACGTCAGCCTCCAACCGCAAGGCGACGCTTTCAACCAATGCCTGGCGGACATTTTCGATATGCTCCTCATCGGGCAGATCGTCATGCTGGCCGTCCAGTGGGAATTCCGCATCCCAGTAACGCTTTTCTTCAATATGAAATCCACCATCAGCCTGTTTGGTAACCACCAGCATATGGCCAGGCTTCAGTGCATGAATGCCCTCAAACAATGTCATGCCGGGGACCATGACCTGCATCATCTGGTGCAGTTGCGCCTTGGGGCACATGGTGCGTGGCACATCGGGATGGGCCAGCATCGCTTTCATCTCGCTGCCCCAGAAAAAGCCCTTGTCGCTGACGTGGTAGAACAATGGGCGAATGCCAAAGCGGTCACGCACGAGCGTCATCTGCTGCTTCTTTTTATCGAAGATGACGAAGGCAAATTCACCCCGCAAATGCTCCATGAAGTTGAAGCCATGTTTGTGGAACAACTTCAGTGCGATTTCGCTGTCTGACTTGGTGTTGAAGTCGTAGCCATCGGTGCGCAGCATGCCGCGCAACTGTTTGTAGCCGTAAAATTCACCGTTGACGGTCATCACATAGCCATCTGTCCCGTCGCTCTCGCGGCCAAAAATCGGCTGGTCGCCAGCATTCAGACCGATGATCGAAAGCCGGGTGTGGACCATAGACAGGCCATTACCGGGATCGATATGGCTGCCCCAGCCATCTGGCCCGCGATGATACATCCTGTCGGCCATCGCCGCCACGATCTGGTCTGCATCTTCACGATGGTTGGTGGGGCTCCAGACCCCGGCAATTCCGCACATAGTTTTTCGTGATCCTTGAGAGGGCGCGCGTCTGCGCAGGTCAGATTAAGAGATCGTCCGGCACGGTATTCCGCACCCGGTCGAATATGGCGAGCAGCAGCGCCTGCCGCATCCACACGGCACCATCGGCCTGGTTGAAATAGAGGTTATGCTGTGTGTCATCGAGATCGGTAGAAAGCTCGCTGCCGCGCGCCAATGGATGCAGGATGACCGTGTCGTGTTTCAACCTGCTTTCGGCATTGAGCTGGAATTCTTCATCGTAAAACCGATAACCATCACCCAAGAAGGCAATTGCATTCATGTAAATGACGTCCAGATATTCCAGACTACCCTGCAGATCGCGGCTGAAATTGAACCCTATCGGGCTGGCATCACACAGCTCGCGCAGATCATTTCCCAGCGGGTCAGCCATTTCTGAAAAAATGGTGATGTGGTTGATATTCTCGTGGAACAGCAGGGCCAGCGTGAGGAAGCTTTTTACGGTGCGCATATTGCCCGGTGTGCCAATGATGCCGATATTCAAGCGGAACTGGTCGGGAATTTTTCCGAAAGCGATCTCGGGACGCCACTTCAACAGCGCATACCAATCTGCCATCGCTTGAGTGGGGTGTTCATCGGACCCGTTGCCTCCATTGATCAGCGGGATACGCAGATATTCGGTCATATCCGCAATGGCGCTCTGTTCAGTGTGGCGGACCACCACCAGATCGGCATATGAATTGAACATCTGGCCGATATCGGTCAGGCTTTCCCCCTTGGCGACGCCCGTTGTCTTGGCGTCGGCAACACTGATTGTATTCCCACCGACAGACAGCATAGCACTTTCAAAGCTTAGACGTGTGCGCGTGCTAGGCTCGAAAAAGGCCGCGGCCATGATCTTGTCTTCCAGCGCTTTGCTGACAGGGTATTTACGCAGCTGCAGATAGGCAGCGAGCTTCACCAGTTCACTCAGAAGTTCCTTATCGAACTGCGCTGCTGACAGGATCGAACAATTGCGTAATCTATCCAGCGCATCGATCCGAATTTTGGGTTCATGCTGCAGCACAGCCTCAGGATTGGGGCAATTGCCCAACCGGCCACGCTTGCGCTCCGGGTCTGCCTTATGCGCGACTTGCGATGCTGGCACCATTACCAGCTTTCCCCACGCAACAGGTCGCGAAGCAACATCACGCCCAGCGCAATGGCAGAAAGGGTGCACCAGATTAATGAGCCATACACGAGCATTGTAAGGAAATCTGCTGAAAACATTTACACCGCCTCTTTGAGCATTTTCCAATCAAAGAAGGACCGGGAGAATATGGCGCACGCCAGAACCCAGACCATCGAGACAGCGGTCCCGACTGTACTGGCGACAAACCAGCCAATCTGAAAATAGGCTATCAAGCCCGCGCCGCCGCCTAGCAACATCCCCCCAATCGCACCCACGCTGTTTGCGCTTCGCCAGTATAGGCCGGTTACGATTGGCCAGATCATAGCACCTACCAGCGGTCCTGCAAAAAACAGCACTGATGCCAATGTCCCCACGCGAGGGACGCATACTGCCCATGTGCCCAGACCCAATAGCAAAGTCACTGTTTGCGCGACCTTTTTCAGTTTTTCAGGTGTTGCCGCAGGATGCAGCAGGCGGCGATAGATATCTTCAGTGACAAGGTCGCTGGTGGCGGCCAGCAAACTGTCAATGCTGGAAGCAAGTGAACAAAAGACTATCACGAAAATAGCCACCGCGCCCACTTCGCCCAGCACATTTGCAATCACGAGTGGGCCCACCATGTCAGGGCTGGGAACGCCGACGCCCAATGCGCCGGAAGCTAGGGCGATAAAGCCTGCTGCGATAGGGATGGGGAACCACACCAGCCCGCCAATCAGGAAGGCTTTGTTACCGACACCTTCACGGAATGCGAAGACACGGCTCCACCACACATTATTGTGAAACACCTCGCCTAACCCGAACAGCAGATTGTTGAAGATCGCCATGATGGCGGCAGGGAACAACACGTCCAGCAATGCTGGCTTGCTGGTGGAGAGGTTGGCGTGAATTTCATCAACCGAAACATTCTGCAGCACGGCAAAGCCCACAGCGACAATGCCGACAATAATGATCAGGCTCTGGATAAAATCGGTGCCGATCACTGCGGCCAGCCCACCACGCATCGTGTAGATTACGCAGACTGCTAGGATCACCGTCATGCCCCAGACATAGTCGATGCCCGCTAGCGCTTCGAGCAATATGCCGCCCGCCATCGCCATGCTGACCAGCCAAGTAAGTGAGTAGAATAGCGTAAAGACCAGGAAAATCGCCCAGGCTGTGCGACCATAACGCAGGCGGAAGAAGTCACCGCTAGTATAGCCATGCGGCATCAGTTTGCGGATGCGTTTGGCCATGGGGGCGAACAGGATCAGGCCAAAGGCTGCGGTTGAGTAGGCCAGCATTCCCCACACGCCCAGTTGCAGTGCAAATTGCGGGGCCAGCATGGTGGTATTGGACGTGATCCATGTCGCCGCCGCCGTTGCTGAACCCAACGCCAGCCCGACATTACGCCCAGCCAACGCGTGATCTTCAAAGCTTTTATTCCGGCGGCCCCAATAAAGACCCAAGCCGATCCATAATATACTGAACAGCGCCAGCAACAGATAGCCGGTGCTGGGGGCCAGTAAGGCATTGTCCTGCGTCATCGCCGCACCCCCCGAAAGATCACCACTACAATTCCCAGCGTTATGATTGCGCCAATGAGGGTCAGCCAGAGCGCTTTTGTCAGCGATTGATGCTCGATCGAAAGCCGGACCGGTTGGGATCGTGCACCGCTCGCTTCGACGACCTGCAAGTAATACTCTCCACTTTCCAGCCCAGAGAGAAAATAGGATTGCTGATTACCCTGATAGAGCGGTTGGGCATCGCCTAAATCAGCATCACGTGAGATGCTCAGCGTTGCGGGTCCATCCGCTTCCCATGCCACCAAAACATGGCCGGTATCGCTGGAAAGTTCATGGCCGCTTGTGATTTCTGGCGCCGCCGCAAATGCCACAGACGCAGAAAAGAGAAGCGGTGCCACAATCAGCCTCGCGATGAATTTCAGACTTCGATGAAAGATCGGTTCTTGTCCGTCCTGCCAGCCGTCCCGCCGGTGCTCTTGCTGGTTTACCCTTTGAGCTTGCGAGGCCTAACAAATTGAATGCGCTCTGTGAACCGCCAAGGCAGGATTGAGCCTCATTCACTGAAAAACGGACGGACCGCTTGCGGGTCAATTCCGTTCGTTTACGCCGCGAGCATTTGCTCAGCCTGCTTGCGCCAATCCGGACGATCATCTCATCCAAATGCCACACGCAATCGGCTCGATGACGACCTTTGCGATGATTAGCTGCGATGGCTGGGCCAAACTTATCCCACCAGCACCGGATGGTCTCATAGATCACATCGATCCCGCGCTCTGCCAGCGAATCTTCGCCGTCGCGTAAGCTCAGCTTGAACTGAAAATAGAGCCAAGCGGCCTGGCGGATTATGCCCGGCGGAAAGCGAAGCCGCTTGAACGATAGGGGCTGAATAGCCTTCTGTTTAGCAACGAAATTCTCAATGACGGAGACACGTTAGCGTTAGACCGACAGCTCCCCCGCTGCCATGAAGCCGTGCAGTTTGGGCGCGCAGATATTTCACCAGTGCCGAAAGCGCAAATTCAGGCTATGAGGTGACAATGGAATTAGTGGCAGTAGATATTGGCGGCACGCATACGCGATTTTCACTGGCCCGCATATCTGACGACGGTTTGATTAAGCTTGGCGATCCGGTGACGTTGCAGACCACGGATTTCGTCACTCTCCAAAGCGCATGGGCACGGTTTGCCGGTTTGATCGATGGAGAAATACCACGGGCTGCTGCGATTGCAGTCGCTGGCCCTGTCAGCAGCGATGTGGTCCGTTTGACGAACAATCCCTGGGTTCTGAATATTGGAAGAATCCCGGAGCAGCTTGGCCTCGACCGCGTCACGGTGATCAATGATTTCGAAGCAGTTGCCCATGCTGTGGCCAATGCGGGGCCGGATCAATTCGAACATTTGGCTGGGCCTGCTGAACCGCTTCCGGCTGAGGGAACGATCAGCGTGATCGGACCTGGTACCGGGCTAGGCGTTGCTTATCTGCGGCGCGAAGCAAGCGGCGACTATCACGTCCAGGCGACGGAGGGTGGACACATTGATTTCGCTCCGCTTGACGCGATCGATGATATTCTGCTGGGCCGCTTGCGTGAACGATATCGCCGCGTTTCTGTAGAAAGGGTCGTATCCGGCCCTGCGATAGTGGATATTTATCAGGCCATGGCTGCGATTGAGGGCAAAGCGATCAATGAGTATGATGACCGCACACTGTGGCAGCTTGGCGTAAGCGGTGAAAATGCTCTTGCTGCAGCTGCTGTCGATCGGTTTTGCCTTTCTCTGGGGGCCGTGGCAGGAGATATTGCGTTGGCCCATGGAGCGGGAAGCGTGGTGATTGCCGGCGGACTGGGATACAGAATTCGTGAGGTGCTGCTAAAATCAGGCTTTGGCGCAAGGTTCTGCGCGAAAGGACGCTATGAAAGTATGATGGCGGCCATGCCGGTCAAACTGATCACCCACCCCCAGCCAGGCTTGTTTGGTGCTGCTGCTGCCTATGCGCGCGAATATTTCTGTTGATGTCCATGGACCGCTGGTGGAGCTGATGACCACGATGGTCCCGCCGGGTCAATCCGATTTTGCAGCAAGGTCCGAACAAAACTTCTTGGTCCAGTTTTGTACATTGTCATCTCGGATAATCGGGATCATCGATTCATAACGGCGTTTGCGCTCAGCAAGATCCATGTCCAACGCTATTTTGATGGTGTGTTCCAGATCATCCGGGCTGTGGGGATTGACCAATACCGCTTCGTCCAATTGCTGTGCGGCCCCGGCAAATCGGGATAGAATTAAGACGCCCGGATCATCAGGGTCCTGTGCTGCGAGATATTCTTTGGCCACCAAATTCATTCCATCGCGCAAAGGCGTAACAAGGCCGATCTTGGACGCTCTGAAAAATCCGTACAGCTCTGCATGGGTGTAGCCACGATTAACATAACGGATGGGCACCAGATCGACTTCGGATCGGGCACCGTTAATCTGCCCGGTCTTCTGTTCCAACATGGTGCGAATTCGCTGATAGCTGTCCACATCTTCGCGGCTGGGCGGTGCGATCTGGATATAGACAAGATCCCGAACCCGGTCAGGATAACGGTCAAAAAACCGGTCAATTCCGTCTATCCGTTCAGGCAGGCCCTTGGAATAGTCCAGTCGATCAACACCGATCATGGCAGTGCGATGGCGCGTGGATGATATCAGCCGCTGCTGCGCCTGACGCGCTTCATCGCTGTTGCCCTGTGACTGGAAATGATCCCAATCGATCCCGATGGGATATGCTCGTGCAATCGTGGTCCGCTGATCCAGCGTGACCCGTCCCGTCGCTTCGTCAACCTCGGCATCCAATTCCTTGCGGCAATAATGCAGAAAGCTTTCCAGCCATTCCTTTGTCTGGAATCCGACCAGATCATATTCCAGCATGGTGCGTACCAGCCGTTCGTGAAAGGGCAGCGAGACAAACAGGCGTGCAGGCGGCCAGGGAATATGCAGAAAGAAGCCGATCCGGTTTTTACATCCCCTGGCACGAAGCCGCTGGCCAAGCGGGATCAGGTGGTAATCATGCACCCAGACCAGGTCATCGTCCTCTACAAGAGGGAAAATTGCTTCGGCAAAGCGTTCATTGACCCGCTCATACCCCTTGCCTGTTTCTCGCTCATACTTTGTCAGATCGAGCCGGTAATGGAACAGGGGCCAAAGGGTCGAATTGGCATATCCATTATAATATTCGTCCACGTCGCGGGGCGACAGATCAATGGTGGCGGTGGTCACACCATCATTGATCTGGACATTTATGGTGTCATTGGGGATTTCGCTTTCCTGGCCGGACCAGCCGAACCAGATTCCGCCATTATCCTTAAGTGCGGCGTTCAAGGCACCAGCAAGGCCACCTTGTGCGCCTGCTGCGCCGCGCGCTTTTGGCACGGCCACGCGGTTCGAGATTACAACAAGGCGTCCTATCGTACTTCACTCCAGGGTTTTGAAAGCAATCCGGCACAATTGATGATGCCCACCAGCGAGTATGTCTGCGGGAAATTTCCCCATAGCTCGCCGGTTTCATAGTCCAGATCTTCGCTCAACAGGCCGGACTGGGTGATGTGACTTAACATGGTGCAGAACAATGTGCGTGCCTCGCTGTCACGCCCTGCCAGATGCAGCGCCTCGATTAACCAGAATGTGCACACGTTAAAGGCAGTTTCTGGCGCGCCAAAATCATCCTCTGCGGCGTAACGCAGCATGTGGTCGCCCCGCCTGAGGTGTTTTTCAACCGCCGCGAAGGTTGATTGGAACCGCTCATTTTCGGGCGAAAGGAAACGCAGCTCAACCATTTGCAGCAGGCTGGCATCCAGATAATCGCTCTCGAAACTGGCGCCGTAATGGCCGCCTTCCGAGCCGTTTTCGACCCAGGCTTCCGTCTCAATCTTCTGGCGAATGGCATCGGCGCGCCCGCGCCACAATTCGGCTCGCTCCAGCTTGCCCAACCATTGCGCGGTTACGGCCAGACGATCACATGCCGCCCAGCTCATCACAGCGGAATAGGTGTGTACTTCCTGCCTGGTGCGAAATTCCCACAGGCCTGCATCAGGTTGGTCATGCATGGCCCAGGCCATTTCGCCCACCTGCTCCAAGCTTTCAAAATCGTGCTCGTCCGCCATGCGGAATAGCCGCCTGTCGATGAACCCCTGCACAGTTGGCAACACGATCTGGCCATAACAATCATGTTGGATCTGCTTATAGGCGGCATTGCCCACTCGCACCGGGCCCATGCCCTGATAGCCGGCCAGATAAGCGGCGGTTTTTTCATCCAGTTCGCTCTCGCCCATGACAGAATAGAGCGGCTGAATCTGCCCGCCCTTGGCCGCATCGACAATGTTTCTGAGATAGGCGAGATATTTCTCAAGTACGTCGAGCGCGCCTAATCGGTTCAACGCCTGAACCGTGTAATAGGAATCGCGAATCCAGCAGTAACGATAATCCCAGTTGCGTTTGGAATGGGGTGCTTCAGGGATGGAGGTCGTCAGTGCGGCGACGATGGCACCGGTTTCTTCATGCTGGCACAGTTTCAGCGTTATGGCGCAGCGGATGACCTCATCCTGCCATTCAAATGGCGTTGCCAATCCCCTGACCCATTTTTGCCAATATTTGCGGGTCGCCTGTTCCATGCGGCGGATTTCCACGCGCAAATTGCCCGTGAAGGGCTCATCTGGCCCAAGAAAGAAGTGGGTGTCTTCCTCGATACGGAAAACACGCCCTTCCAGAATATAGCCAATTGGCGCATCGGTGCTGAGCCGCAAGGCCTGTGATCCAACCAGATAACGAATATGGTTGGTCCCATTGGTTGTGTCCGCAATTTGCGCGCCATAGTTATTCATTGGCCGCAGCACAACGCGCACCCTTGGGTTGCCTGCAATCGGTCTGACTATCCGTGAAAGCGCAACAGGGCGGTACATACGCCCTTTCCCTTCATAACGCGGACAGAAGTCCAGAATTTCGATCGCGCTGCCATCCTTGGCTTCAAGGCGGGTCACAAGAATAGGGGTGTTGCGGATATATTCCTGGGTGGCGCTGATTTGCCCGTCCAACTCGAAACGCCAGATGCCTAAATCCTGATTATTGTCGTTCACCAGCGAACAGAAGACCGGATCGCCATCGACCCTTGGGATGCAGCCCCAGACAATCGCGCCGCGCTGGTCTATCAGCGCGCTGACCTGGCAATTTCCTATTGGCCACAGCTCCAGGTCTGATGTCATAGATTCAGCCATGCGTGCACGTCCTTCACATTAGACAGGCGATATCTCGCCGCCGTATTGCCTCGATCACCTACCACTATCCCGAAGCCCCCCAAGCGATTGGCGGCGGTAAACCCATCCTCATCTGTGACATCATCGCCGATGAAGATGGGGGTCGCGCCACGAAAGGGCGGGTGTTGGCACAGCAATTCAACCGCTGCCCCTTTGTTGGTTCCGGGCCGGACGATTTCGATCACGCATTTCCCACTTTTTGTTTCGAGCCCATGCTCCCGTGCAAGGTCAGCGGCAAACAGCCGGGCTTTATCCTCCAGCATCGGCATTGCACGGTAATGCAGCGCTGCGCCATGCGCCTTGCGTTCGTAAAGCAGTTCGTTTTCCCGCGCGAACCTGCCCATCTGCCGCCCCACGGCATCGGGCAGGACATCGACATCGCGCAGGGTGGAGCCGTTCTCGGTGATGACATGGCCGCCATGAGAGCCCGCGATGTGCAGCTGCACGGGCCCAGTGAAACTCACAAGATTGTCGACACTGCGACCGGTCACCAGCGCCAGCGCACCCGTAAGCCTGGCTGATAATGCTTCAAGTCGCCGCGCAAGCCCGTCAGCTACATTGATCGCATCCGGAGCGTGCGCGATATCCACCAATGTGCCGTCAAAATCCAGAAACAATGCGATCTGGCCGCCATCCAGCAAGGCGCTGAGGCCTGGAGGAGGAAATAGAGCCGAAGGTCTTTCCATTGCGTAAGTCATAAGCAACCTGGAGCCTGCGTCAAACTTCATTTCGCAGATGCAACAAAAACTCTTTGCCGTTCCTTGGACATGTCAAGTTAACCAGCGGCGCAGCGGCGTTGTCAGGTTAACTGCTTTAGCGCGCGTTGATGTGCGTCGGTGAAATTCATCCATTTGCCGCGGACACGGCTTGCCACTCCGCGAAAGCGCGGCCTCGGTATTCGCAGTGTTGTCAAAGGGATGGCGGTCGAACGACGAGCTTACTAGCCGGGGTGGATGAGCAGGGCCGATAACCCGTTCCGGTATCACCCATAGTCAGCTGAGTTCGAGTCGGTACACTTTCTTCGCTGTGTCTGAAAACAGTGCTGTCTTTTCCGCTTCACTATAAGGAGCAGCAATTCGTTTGAATGTATTGAACAGCGTCCGATAGCTGCACTGTCCCTTGTCAGGGGGGAAATTGCTTTCGAACATACAGCGTTCGGCACCGAAGGTTTCGATGCATGTCTCAATCCAGGGTTGCCAGGTTGCGGCCAGTTCCTTGGAAGGTGGGGGCGTATCGCGATCCTCGAACCTGTGACCGAGTAACCGAATGGCCAGTCCACCGAGCTTGACATATACATTCGGCGCCTGCGCTAAGCGTTCGAGCGCTGCCTTCCAATCGTGAAAAACTTCATCATGCTTGTGAGCATAGCTGCCGATCCCGATCGGCCCGCCGCAATGGTTCAGGATGATCGGAGTGTTTGGAAAGGCGGTTGCAAGATCAGCCAATTCGTTGAGTTGTGGATGGAACATCCATGCGTCGAAACTCAGGCCCATCGCATCCAGGCAGGCAAAACCTTCGCGGAATTTCCGATCTGCCAGCAATTGGTGCGGCGCATTGGGGTAGATCGCGGCAACTGCCGGGTCGCTGCTGCGGGCAGAGGAATGGCGAATACCGCGAAAGCGACCGCTGGCAGCAGCGATCTCAGCTTCCAGAACGGGGCGCACGCTATCACCAAGGGTCAAATCAGCCTTGCCAACAATGCCAGCAGACACCCTCATGGGCCCATAATTGCCGCTGGCGCTCATAGCGGCCATGCCTGTGGCAAATTCGACTTCGCCAAGTGGACGGAATGCTTCAGGGCCAGCGGCGCGGTACATTGAATGGCACTCGACATAGACGGTAGCGATCACATTGTGGCCATCGCCCGTGTCGCCGACTACCTCGTCAAGCAGGTAGCGATCGCCCACGCGATCCCACAGGTGCAAATGTGGGTCGATAATCGGGCGTTCGGGATCAATCACATCTTCTACGTGCAGCGCCAGCCATTCTTCGCGCGTAGGGGTATAGATACCGCGCCGGGGGATAGGGGGGGCGCTATCAGGCATTTATCATCTCTGTGTGTCATTAGCCGATGTGGTTCAGGCTTGATAGCTTCTGCAAGAAATCAGCCCTAGTCCATGCCGTATCCCAGAAAGCAGGATTGCGCGAATTCAGATCGAACAGACTGCGATGCCCGCCCCTGATGAAATTGAGAGAGTATGATTTGAGGCAGGGCAGGCTTGCGCAAATCAGCATTGACCCTCTGACCCCCGCCTAAGAGCGTTGCTGGGCGATTATGAAAATGGGAGAGGCTATGATTGATCGGCGAGTTTCGCCAAGTTCAGTAGAGCAGGTGGGCCGGCATTCGCGTTACCGTCCATGGCTTTTTCTGGCGGTTCTGACCGCAGCGCACCTTTTCGGCGTTCTTGATCGAGTGGTCATCAGTCTTCTGGTTGAGCCGATTAAAGCGGACCTTGGGCTTTCGGATACCGAGATCAGTCTACTGCAAGGACTTGCCTTTATGTTGGGGCTGGTAGTGATGCTCATCCCCATGGGGGTTGCGGTGGACCGTATGAGCAGAACGCGATTGCTTGCTGGTGGGATGGCCTTGTGGAGTGTGATGACCGCGCTCTGCGGGATGGCAAACAGTTTCGGAACGCTTTTCATGGCGCGTTTCGGCATTGCTGTGGGTGAGGCTTCTCTCCACCCGACATGCTATTCTCTGGTGTCGGACCTGTTCGACAAGAGGCGATTGGGAATTGCCATTAGCATTTTTATGATGGGCGGGACGATTGGTACCGGGCTATCGTTTGTTGCAGGAGGTGCGGTAATTGGCGCCTTTAATGCTTATGGCGATGTCCAGCTACCCTTTTTCGGAGTGCTTCGTCCCTGGCAGCTTACCTTTATTTCGATTGCCATACCGGGGCTGTTGATGGCGCTTGTTGTCAGGGCAATTGCAGATCCGCCTCGCGGGAAAATGCATGCTTCCAACATGGCGGATGGCAAGGGGTCTTGGGACGCGCTCAAGGCATTCTATCGTGAGAACAGGAGGTTTCTCATATCCCATCATATAGCGATGGGTGCCACAGCCATGGCCTTGCTTGGGGCGGTTTCATGGATCGCGCCCCTTCTGTCACGTGTCTATGGCTGGGATGCAGCCTCTATCGGTGTGGTTGTTGGTATTGTGACGGCTCTCGTTACGCCAGTTGGGTTGCTGGGCGGTGGCTTTCTGGGCGATTACTTGATGCCTTACGGTGCCTATATGCGCCTGGTCGTGTGCGCCGCTGCAGTGGGATTGGGGGGCATCTGCGGTCTTGCCTATCCGTTGGTGTCAGATAGCTCGACGATGCTTGTTTTGTATGGCGGGATGACGCTTTTTGTCACGCTCCCGATGGGGGTCGGAAATGCGGCCTTACAGCAAATTGCACCCAATGAAATTCGTGGCCGTGTGGGTTCAATCTACTATCTGACCATGACAGTCGTTCAGGTCGCCGGCCCCACATTGATCGCTGGCATTTCCGACATTTTTTTCCCGTTTCACACTGGTGTCCGATACTCAACTGCGATTGTCATCAGCTCGACCCTTCTGCTCTCGCTGTTTTTGTTCTGCACAGCGATACGGCCATATCGGCGCCTGACACAATAGTAACCGCAAAGGCTTGCCTGTATCCGTCAACCTGCGCTTTCACTTCGAAAAACAGACATAAGAAATAGATTCTAGTTATATCTTATATTCGACGAAAGGGCGTTTTGGCTATTCATATTGCGATATTCCGGCACTTATTATGGTTATGTATCCTCCCTTGCGCAAACAGGAATTGCTCCTGGAAGGCTCTGCCCAGACCATGGGTGTCACAATAATAAAATTGAGGGAGAGCTTTATGATTGGCCGTGGTCTTTTTCGTTTTACGCTTTTGTCCGGGGCCGCAGTGGTGGGGTTTCTCCCCAGCGCAGCATGGGCTCAGGTCGAAGGGGGGCGGGATGCCGAGCTCGCATCTGGCGAGGCGACGCAAATTATCGTGACTGCGCAGCGGCGTGAGGAAAACCTGCAGGATGTCCCGATTACCATCACCAGCATTTCGCAGGAAAAGCTGAAAGACGCTAATATCATCGAATTGCAGGATATAGTGAAGGTGAGCCCGGGCACGCGTTTTGATTCGCGTTACTCTTACTTCACGCCCGGCATTCGCGGCATCAGCACAACACAATATCTGCCGGGCAACCCGTCAAATGTTGCGGTCTATCTGGATGGCTTCACCAGCCCAGCACTCGCATCGTCGAACTTCCAATTGATGAATATCGAAAATGTTCAGGTGCTTAAGGGCCCGCAAGGCACATTGTTCGGTCGGAATACAACGGGCGGTGCGATCCTGGTCAATACCGCTAAGCCTAGCTTTGATTCCAAGGTTACTCTTGAAGCTGGATATGGTAGCTATAACGCGCATCGGATCGAGGGATATGCAACCACCGGCCTGAGCGAAAATCTCGCCGTGGACGCTGCTGTGCGTTATGCTGGCGGTGATGGCTGGATCACCAATGTTTTCACCGGTGACGACGAGGCTGGAAAGTTCAAGAACTTCAATCTGAGGCTTGGTCTCTATTTCGAGCCATCGGATGATTTTTCACTACTGATGCGTTATGAGCGAGGTCACAGGAACGACCCGACCGGTTCGTTGATGAACGTCTATCTGCTCGATGGACAACCTTCCTGCGTATTTTGCGCCACACCCGGGGCTATCACTACAACCAAGCGCGGTGAGGTTGCGCTGGACGAGTTGCTCGACTTTTTTCACGACACAGAGGTATTTCAGCTTACTGCTGAACTGGATGTCGGCAGCGCGACGATCACCTCTTATACCCAATATAAGACGGATGATGCTGAGCAGCTTTATTCGCTGGATCTGACAAATATTGGCGCGGTTGCATTGCAGGGGATTGAAGAGAACGAGATCTTCACCCAGGAAATTCTCGTCAACTCTAACCCCGGCCCACGTTTCCAGTGGACCCTGGGGGCCTATTATTTCTACTGGGATTCACAGTGGCCTTATGTCGGGCGTGCGCCGGGAGCCGGTTCGCCAGCCCCTTATCCGCAGTTCCTGGAATCGGGCATTGTCAGTGAATCGCTCGCTGGTTTCGCTGATGCGACCTATCAGGTGACGGACAACCTCTTCCTTACAGGCGGCCTACGTTATACGCATGACGCGTTAAAGAACGCCTATTCCAACTTCTTTGCGGTTGGCCCTGCCTATCCGCCAACATTGACGACCGATCGTATTACTCCACGCGCGGTTGTCCGCTATGAGTTTGACAGTGGGTCGAGCCTCTACGCATCGGTCTCGCGTGGGTATAAGGCGGCAATCTACAATATCAGTTCGACAACAACGCCTGGCGTGCCGATCGCACCGGAAGATATCTGGGCCTATGAAATTGGCTACAAACACGCTGGTCAAGATTTGTCCTTCAACGTGTCGAGCTATTATTATGATTATTCTGACCAGCAATTGCAGAAATCGGTTATTATTAATAATACCCCGCAAGCGGTGATCACAAATGCCGCTTCAGCAGAAATCTATGGGATTGAAGCCGATGTCAGCCTGAGGTTGGGTAACCACTTCTCTCTGAATGCGGGTGCTAATTGGAATCATGCTCGCTATAAAGAATTTCAGGATGCACTCGATCTCAGCAATAATTTAATCGATGCGAGTGGGTTGCGATTGTCGCGCGCGCCAGATTTTACCGCAACCGTTGGGGCAGGCTATACCACTGATCTTGGTGGTGGTGAGCTCAAGCTTTCCGGCAATCTGTTTTACACATCGCGCTTCTATTTTGATCTGACGCAGGATGTACCGCAAGATAGCTATGCAACGCTCGACTTGCGGGCGGAGTGGACGGATCCAAGCGAGACCTATACGATTGCACTCTCCGGCAAGAATGTGACCGACACGCATTACTACAATCAGGCGGCGCCCAACGCATTGGGTATCGGTGCCATCTGGGGGGCACCGGCGCAGGTTGAAGCGTCGATACGGGTAATGTTTTAGCAGGGTTAGTTGCGACTAACCTGATCAAGTAAAGCGACAATCTGAGTTGGAAATGGTGATGCAGGCCTGGGGAATTCGCCTTTATGCATTGATTCTTGCTATTGTTGGCCTGGTGCTGACTATCGGCGGATTTCAATTGGCGAGGCTTGGCGGCTCGCTATACTATCTTCCAGCCGGATTGGCGCTGGTCGCTTCGGCGTTGCTTCTGTTCAGAAAGCGGCGTGAAGGCGCGATTATCTATCTGATCGTCCTTTTTATGACCATCGTCTGGGCGGTCTGGGAAGCAGGTTTGAATGGGTGGCTCTTAATGCCCCGACTTGTTGCTCCGCTTGCGCTTGGGCTTGTGTTGCTCATTCCCGGTTTCACCCGGGCACTTGCAGGGCCCCGCCTCATAGGCTTGCCTCTGACAGCTTTGATAGCACTTGGTTCGGTCTTGCTGGGCGTCGGCTTGCACCAGCTGAATCCCAGCCCGGCCGACCCGATTTACCGTGCTGGCATTACTGAGCCGTCCAATGGTGGACAGGAGATGCAGGCATTTGGGGATGGTACTGGTGATTGGGAAGTATGGGGAAAAAACCAGGGCGGATCACGCTTCAGCCCGCTTGATGAAATCACACCGGACAATGTCGCTAATCTGGAAGTAGCCTGGACATATAGGGTAGGCGCGGATCCGGATGGTAACATGCGTAGGCTGTCCGTGACGCCCTTGAAAATCGACAGTACAATTTTTCTTTGTAACAACTGGAACGATGTCATCGCACTCGATGCCGAGACGGGTAAGCAGAAGTGGCGGAGTGCGTCCAACGCCCGGATTGATCCATTCGGCAGTTGCCGGGGTGTGGCATATTATGAAGTCCCCGATGGCGTGGGTCACTGTGCCAAGCGGATCATTACCGCTACTGTCGATTCAAGGCTGATCGCGGTCGATGCAGCAGACGGAAAGCGCTGTGCCGCTTTCGGTGTTGATGGGGCTGTTTCCTTGCTTAAGGGCATGGGCGAGGTTCGCCGGAGTTATTATCTCGTCGATTCCGCGCCGGTTATTGTGCGCGGCAATATCGTTATCGGTGGCCGGGTTATCGATAACCAGTATTGGGGTGAGCCATCGGGCGTCATCCGTGCCTTCGATGCCGTGACCGGCAGGTTTTCTTGGGCCTTTGATGTGGGGCGGCTCGATTATCAAGGTGAACCGGGTGACGGCGAAGTATACACCCACTCCACACCAAACAGTTGGGCACCAATGAGTGCGGATGAGCAGTTAGGGCTTATCTACGCCCCGCTTGGGAACGCAACCAACGATTATTACAGTGGCCGCCGCCGTCCATTCGATAACAGGTTTTCTAGCTCCACGGTCGCTATCGATGCGGAAACAGGGAAGTTGCGTTGGTCGTTCCAGACGCTGCGCAAGGATGTTTGGGATTTCGATGTACCCGCACAGCCGACATTGGTGGATTTCCCCGCTCCAGACGGCACGATGCAGCGCGCGCTCGTACAGCCAACGAAACGTGGCGAGATTTTTGTACTTGATCGAGCGACAGGAAAGCCGATTCACAAAGTCATTGACCAGCAGGCTCCAACCAACGGTCAGGCACCTGGCGAAAAACTTTCGCCGACCCAACCTTATGCTGTTGGTATGCCATCTCTGGCAGGGCCCAAGCTGCGTGAAAGCGATATGTGGGGAATCAGCCCGTTGGATCAGATGTGGTGCCGAATTGAGTACCGTAAATCGCGTTATGAAGGGCCACTGACGCCACCGGGCCTGACAACCAGTATTCAGTATCCCGGGCCCGCTGGCGGGATCAATTGGGGTAGTGTAACCGTCGATACTGACCGTAATATTCTTGTTGCCAACGGCACACGCATGGCCTCGCGTGTCAGACTGCTCGATCGCGAGGAAGCAAACCGCCAAGGGCTGGAGCCATTCGATCCTGAAGGAACGAAGAAATTCGCCGGTGCTGGTCCGCAGGAAGGCGCGCCCTATGCGGTTGACATGAAGTGGTTTTTCTCACCATTGCAAATTCCCTGCATCAGCCCACCTTTCGGCATCATCGCGGGCATTGACCTGACCAGCGGCAAATTGATTTGGTCAAAACCTCTGGGAACGGCTGATAATTCAGGGCCGTTCGGCAAGAGCTTACCGCTTCCAATCACGGTTGGCGTGCCGTCCACTGGTGGCCCAATGACGACACGTAGTGGTTTGACATTCATTGCCGCAACACAAGAGAGTCATTTCCGTGCTTTTGATACCCGAACGGGGAAGCTGTTGTGGGACACCAAATTGCCGGCCGGCGGACATGCCATTCCGATGACCTACAAATCACCTGAAAGCGGCAGACAATTCGTTGTGGTGGCAGCGTCTGGTTTTTCAGCGCTCCGGTCAAAGGAAGGTGATTACATTGTGGCCTATGCGCTGCCTGAAAAATGAGTGGAGCCAGGGCAACACCAGATCGATCACGCCGTTTTCCGGTGTAGGTCTGGGGTGGTCCGGACCGACAGCTGGCAGAGATATGATAAAGAAGCTGGAGGCAGAACTTTCCGGCTGTAATAAGGAGAATTGACGATGGCTGGCCGTTTGGATGGCAAGGTTGCCCTGATTACCGGGGCGGCAGCCGGTATGGGCCGGGAAACTGCAAAGCTTTTCGTTGCGGAAGGCGCGAAGGTGATCGCCACGGATATTGATGAGGTAGGCGGCCGTGAACTGGAAGCTAGCGATTCGCAGTCGATCCGGTTCGTGAAATGCGACGTAAGCCTTGAGGAAGATATCATCGCCGCGGTTCAGGCTGCAGAAACAGAGTTTGGCGGCCTTGATATCCTATCCAACAATGCGGGTATTCCGGGCGAGCCTTTGGGCGTGCTCGATATGACTACAGAGATTTGGGATCAGCTTATGGCGATCCTGCTGCGTGGCCCGATGTTGGGCATGAAACATGCAGCGCCACTAATGCGCAAACGTGGTGGTGGTGCGATTGTCAACACTGCCTCGATCGCAGCGCTTGAGTATGGCTGGGGGCCGTTTGCCTATGCGACGGCCAAAGCTGCACTGGTTCACATGACCCGCTGCGTGGCGGCCGAACTGGCCCAGTTCGATATTCGAGTCAATGCGATCTGTCCGGGGGTGACCGCGACCAGTATTTTTGCAAAATATCTTGGTGTGACGGGCGAAGCGGCTGAAAACGTCATGGAAATGGTCCAGCGTAACGCAGTAAATGTGCAGCCGCTCCGGCGTACTGGCGTTCCGGAAGACATCGCCCAGGCCTGCCTCTATCTTGCGAGCGATGAATCTCGCTTTGTCACAGGCACACATCTAGTAGTTGATGGCGGGCTAACCATAGGCCCGCGCCATGCGTGGGATCCTGAAACGCCTGACCCCGCAAGGATTATCGGCTTCACGCCAGAAAATGTTGCAAAGCTGACGGCAGGCGAAGCGATCGAATAGCTTGCCGGGGCTGTGTGAAGGAGAGATTGATGGACGAGTTGGCCGCAAATGAAGAACTTGGTGTGCGTTTTGTCGCTGCCATGACTGGCGGTGATAAAGAGGCGCTGCAGGATATTTTCGACGAGAACGCCGTGATCTGGCACCCGACCGACATGAAGGAAAAGAATGCGCATGCCAGTTTTGATGGGCTGACCACATTCTTCAGGGAGCGGTCGATTTCCTATCAGGACATCCGGCGATCGGCCTTTCCGGGCGGGTTCGTTCAACAGCATGTCGTAACAGCACCCAAAGATAACGGTGAAGTGTTCCAGATGCCGGTTTGCATTGTGGCGGCAGTGAAAGGCGGGAGGATCGTCAGGATAGATGAATATTATGACAGCGCCCGACGTGCCCAATTGTGAGCGAACCAGTAGGTCCAGGCTGTAGTGAAATATTCAAGTCTGACTTTCGCCAAAAGCCATAGACGGTCACGATAGTGCAGGTCTAGAGACGAAGGTCTGCATATTTCAGAAGGTTTCAGCGCGATGGATATCAATATTCCGTTTCTTAACGGCAAAGCCAAGCAAATGATGGTCGGAGGTAAATGGGTGGATGCTGCATCCGGCCAGACCTTCGCAACCATCAACCCAGCTAATGGGCAGGAACTGGCACAGGTCGCGATGGGCGATGCGATTGATGTCGATCGTGCAGTCGCTGCCGCACGCGCTGCTTTCGAAGGTAGTTGGGGGAAGGCCAAGCCGTTTGAACGGCAGGCCCGGATCCTGCGGCTTGCACAACTGATCGATGACAATTTTGATGAATTGTGCATGCTCGACACGCTCGAAATGGGCGCTCCGGTGAAGCGGGTTGCTGGCCAGCGGATACGTGCCCAGGCGCTACTGCGTTTCTATGCGGCACAGGCGGTTGCAATTCGCGGTGACACGATCGAAAATTCCGCGCCGGGTGAATTTTTGAGCTATACACTCAAGGAACCTGTTGGAGTGGTCGGCGCCATCACACCGTGGAACGGGCCCACAATCGGTACAATTTTGAAGGTTGGCCCAGTGCTTGCCACCGGCTGTACGTTGGTGATGAAACCATCTGAAGAAGGATCGCTTGCGCCGCTACGCATTGCCGAACTTTGCCTTGAGGCTGGTATTCCTGAAGGCGTTTTCAACGTTGTAACCGGCTATGGCGGCGGGGCGGGGGCGGCGCTTGCTGCGCATCCCGATGTCGACAAGATATCGTTTACGGGCTCTGTCGGGGTGGGCCAGAAGATTGCGCAGGCAGCAACTGTCAACTTGAAGCGCGTTACACTTGAGTTGGGTGGGAAATCGCCTGATGTTGTTTTTGCTGATGCGGACCTCGATGCTGCAGTGCCGGGTGCGGCTATGGGTTGTTTCGCGAATTCCGGGCAGGTTTGCTGCGCCGGCACGCGTCTGTTTGTGCAGCGTGCGATCTACGAAGAATTTACCCAGCGCGTCGCCGAATTCGGCAAAACCTTGCGCGTCGGTGACGGTCTCGATCCGGAAACCGATATCGGCCCGCTGGTCTCGGCAAGGCAGCTCGACCGGGTCAGTTCCTATCTCGACATCGGCCGGGAAGAAGGCGCCCGGACGATATCTGGCGGCGCGCGATCGGCAGAGGCGGAATTGGCTGCAGGCTATTTCGTGCCGCCAACCGTATTTGTGGACGTGAACAATGACATGCGCATCGCGCAGGAAGAAATTTTTGGTCCGGTCCTGTCGGCGATTCCCTTCGACGACGTTGACGAGGCGATCGCGCTTTCAAACAAATCCAACTTCGGTCTGGGCAGCGGATTGTGGACCAGGGATATCAACAAAGCAAACCGCATGGCGAAAGAATTGCGCGCGGGGACTGTCTGGATCAATTGTTATCTCACGCTTGACCCAGCGGTGCCGTTCGGCGGGTTCGGCATGAGCGGCTATGGGCGCGAGATGGGTCCTCAGCATATTGAGGACTACCTCGAAACCAAGGCCGTCTGGACCCGCTACGGCTGATCGCCGGCGGTAGAATTTGCAAGAGGATCACCAATGTTAGCGTATGACTTCAGCGGAAAGGTCGCAGTCGTAACCGGCGGGGGTAGCGGCATGGGGCGGGCCGTCGCCAAGCGATTTGCCCAGGCCGGAGCCGGGGTTGTGGTTGCTGATGTCGCGGTTGAAAACGGGCAGGAAACCGTCCGCATGGTCGAGGATGCGGGCGGTCAGGCACTATTTGTCGCGACCGACGTTTCGAGCAGCGAAGATGTGCAGGCTCTGGTCGCAAAGGCGGTCGAGCGGTTTGGTCGGATCGACGTCGGGTGCAACACCGCCGCCGTGAATCTGGAGTTGGACGATACTGCCGCTGAAGACGAATTTGACCGCGTTATCGCCATCAACCTGCGCGGTACCTATCTGTGTATTAAGTATATGGCAGAGCAGATGCAGCGGCAGTGCAGTGGCGGTTCCATCATCAATTTCTCTTCGGCCACGGCAATCCGATCGAACGCGACCTTTCAGAACGGCTATGTCTCGGCGAAGTCGGGCGTCATGTCGCTGACGCGACTGGCGGCGATGCGCCACACAAAGGATGGCATCCGGGTGAATTGCATTATTCCCGGTGCAGTCGACACTCCAATGATCAGGGGGGGGCTGGAGCGACGGGGGCTGACGCTCGAGGACATGGTAGCAAACTATAGCCTGACAGGAACGGCTGGTCTGCCAGAGGATATTGCCGAAGCAGTGCTTTGGCTGTCCTCCGAATATGCGAATTATATAGTCGGTGTGAATCTGCCGATCGATGGTGGCGCGCTGATCAATTACTAGGCAGCGTGGATGAATTCCGCACGGCCACGGCCGCAGCAGGATACCGTCAGGTCAAGGAACGAGGACGACAAGCATGCTGGCATATTCGAGGGCGAGCGACGCAGAAATGGCGGTTTTCTGCCCGGTCCCTTGGGGGTTTGGTGCTGTATGGGCACTGACGGCATCTTTCCGGCTTGAAAAAGTTCCACTTTTCCTTCGCCGTCATTTCTTGTCGGCGCCCCGCAGCGGCCAAGCCGTGGCTCCCGGGGAATTTGTCCACGCTGCCTAAACTTGTGTGCATTGAATATTCGCTAACCGCAGGAGGAAATCTTGAACTTCGACTTGGAATCTGATGTGCGCTGCCTCCGGGACCAGGCGGAAATTAAGGATATCGTTCATCGTTTTGTGACCGAGGCTGATAAACGAAGTGCCGAGGGGATGGTGAACTGCGTTTCCGACGATGTTGTTGTGTCCTTTAACGATGGGGCCATTGTCATCGAAGGCGCCGAAAAATTGCGCGAATATCTGATCGGGCAGTTCGCCGAAGATGGCACGCTCAACCCGCATACCCGTGGAACTCACGCCATGTCCAACACAGTTATCACGCTGAATGGTGACAGCGCGACGGCTGAAACCAGTGGTATTACCTGTTTGGCTACACCAGCTGGTATGGTGCATATTCGCGGTGTATTTTACCGTGACAAATTTGCCCGGATTGATGGAAAATGGAGGCTTGCGGATCGTAGGCACAGCTGCGGCTGGCAGATAGATACCGAAGGACGCGTTGCCCCTCCACTGCTCGTCTAGATCGCACCGAGGCACCTTGTCGGAGGGATAGCCAGCACTCTTTAGCTAGCTCCCAAAGACTTCCAGTTGATCGTTCTTCAGTCGCCCCCGCGCGTCACAGGGATCAGGGCGCCGTTTATAGCGCGCGCTGCTGGTGATGCGAGAAAAACAATTGTATCGGCAATGGCTTCTGGGCGCACCCAGCTGTCGAAATCTGCGTCTGGCATGTCTGCGCGATTGGTGGGTGTATCGATAATGCTGGGCAATACTGCGTTGATTGTGATCCTCTGGCCACTCAATTCAGCGGCCAGACTTTCGGTCAGCTTGTGAACCGCGGCTTTGGAAGCAGCATAGGCACCCATGCCCATGTCCGCTGACTGGGCCCCGTTGGCACCAATATTTATAATCCGCGATGATGGCCCCTTGCAGAGTTCTGGTAAGGCTGCCTTGGTCATATTGACGCAGGTCAGCGTATTCATTGCGAACATCCGCTCCCAGGTTTCCTGTCCGCCCTGAGCCAGGGTTTCCCAGACAAATCCGCCCGCGATATTGACCAATACGTCAGGCCGCCCAACTTGATCGATAACCTTTTGGACTGCGACTTGTGAGCCTGCAAAGTCCGAGAGGTCAATTCCACCAATATCGATCGCACCGGCCACGGTATCCAAAGCGGATTCAGCGAAATCCACTCGAGCCACCTTGTCCCCCATGGAGCAGAAAGCGGCTGAAACAGCCGTGCCAAGAATGCCGAATCCACCTGTAACGATTATTGTTCGTGTCATCTCAATTGCCCTGTAATGCGCGACAGGCGGTAATTTGCTGTCGAACCTTTGCGTAATTACTGACAGACATGTGCGCAACGGATGCGGAATGACGAGTTCGTCAAGCCACCGTTGCCTGAAACGGCATGGACATAGTTGGGGCCTGCGCGCCACATATGCTGTCAACAGGTTCCCGGGAAATTATCATGCCTTCGAAATCACTTGTGCCGCTACTTGACGGACTAAGGGTGCTCGAGATTGGTCATTTTGTTGCTGCGCCTTTCTGCACCCGACTGCTCGCAGACCTGGGTGCAGACGTAATCAAGATCGAACCGCGCGGGGGTGATCCTGCAAGGCGATGGGGTGAAATGGTCGATGGCCGCTCGCTCTGGTGGTCCATGCATGCCCGCAACAAACGCAGCGTGGCGCTCGACCTGAAATCGGAAGAGGGCAAGGCTCTGGCTTTGCAACTGGTTGCCAAGTGTGATGCGGTGGTCGAAAACTTCCGTCCTGGTCAGCTCAAGCGGATGGGGCTTGGGCCGGACGTTATGCGTGCGGTGAAGCCAGACCTCGTGATCGGGCATGTGTCCGGCTATGGTCAGGATGGCCCGGGCTCGCAGCGTGCGGCATTCGGCGTCATCGGCGAGGCGATCGGTGGGCTGCGGCACCTGACTAATTATCCACCCGGCACGTCTGACATGCCCCCTGTACGAGTGGGCGTGAGTATTGGTGACTCGATTGCCGGGCTCTATGCGGCATTTGGTGTGATGGCGGCATTGTGGCAGCGCGATCGCAAGGGTGGCGATGGTGCGGCGCGCACAATCGACGTTGCGCTGACTGAAAGCGTGCTGAGCATGATGGAGGGAATGCTTCCTGAGTATGGTGCGCTTGGCAAGATCAAGCAGCCAACTGGTGGGGCAATCGCCACAGCAGCACCTAGTAACGCCTATCCCAGTGCTGATGGTGAATGGGTGCTGATTGCCGCGAATTCAGAGCCGTTGTTTGCACGCCTGATGGAGCTGATCGGCCGGCCTGAATTGATCGGTGCAAGCGGTTATGCGAGCAATCCCGAGCGGGTGGAAAACGCCCAGGAGCTTGATCGGATCATCGGGGAGTGGAGCCGCCTCCATAACGCAGATGATCTCGTGGCGAAGCTGGACCAGGTCGATATTCCAAATTGCAAAAGCTATACTGCGGCAGATTGCGCGGCCGATCCACAATATCGCGCGCGAGGTATGGTTCGTGAAGTGCCTGATCCCCATTTCGGCACTGTATTGCAGGCAGGCATGGTGCCCCATGTTCCGGAATCACCGGGCAGCGTGCGCTGGACCGGCCCAGATATTGGGGAACATGGGAAGGAAGTCCTCCAGGAACTGATTGGAATGGACGATGATGCCATCGAAGCGCTTAAGTCCAAAGGAGTACTATGAGCAGTAGGCCCCAGTCAGTGCAGATTGTTGAAGTCGGTCCGCGCGACGGTTTCCAGTCGATTGGGCCCTTGATCCCAACCGACCGCAAGATTGCGATTATCGAAGTGCTTCATGCCGCTGGGGTCACGCGCGTGGAGGCAACGTCATTTGTTAGCCCAAAGGCGCTGCCGCAGCTTGCCGATGCAGCAGAAATCGTGGCTGCCGTCGAAATGCTTCCCGGCCTGGATGCACAGGTGCTGGTTCCGACGGTGCGCCATGCAGAGCGCGCGCTAGCGGCGGGATCGCGCCATCTTAGTGCGGTGCTTTCTGTCAGTGAGCGGCACAATATGGGCAATGTTCGGCGCACCCCGATGGAATCGGCGGCGGATTATGCGCAGATGGTCGCTCTCATGCCGCAGGATTGCAAGATGCGACTAAACCTCGCAACGGCATTCGATTGCCCGCATGAAGGACGTGTGGAGAGCAAGAACACGCTGGCTCTTCTGGAGATTCTTGTAGGTGCGACCACAGAAGTGGAAATCGCGCTTTGCGATACGACCGGCAGGGCTGACCCAGTTCAGGTAGGAAATCTGTTTTCGACTGCGATGGATCGCTTTCCAGGCGTAAGTGGATGGGCATTCCATGGTCACGATACCTATGGCCTTGGCGCGGCTAATGCCCTTGCTGCCTGGAATGCAGGGGTGCGCGTGTTCGATGCTGCGGTTGCGGGGCTGGGTGGGTGCCCATTCGCACCGGGTGCAACCGGCAATGTGGCGAGCGAAGACCTGGTCTGGATGTTCGAGAATATGGGCGTTGGAACGGGAATTGACTTAGACGCACTGGTAAAGGTGGCGTGCGATGTTTGCGACCTTCCTGGCGCGCAGATCGGTGGCAGGGTGCGCGATGCAATTGGCTCGCGTGCCTGTTTGACGAAAGTAGTTTGAGGATGGAACCGCAGCCGCGTTTACTGTTCGAGAAAGTGTGGGATGCGCATATTGCCGCAGAGACAGGCGATGGCAGCGTACTGCTCTACATCGATCGTCACCTCGTCAACGAAGTAACCAGCCCGCAGGCATTTGAAGGGCTACGTGTCGCGGGGCGTTCGGTACGTCGCCCGGATCTCACACTCGCCGTTGCGGATCACAATGTGCCGACTGAAAACAGGCAGGCCGGCGTTTCTGCGATCGTCGAACCCGAGAGCAGGCAGCAAGTTGAAACGCTGGAGGCCAATGTTGCCGAGTTTGGCATTCCATATATACCGCTGGAAAGCCGACGGCAGGGTATTGTGCATATCGTTGGCCCTGAACTGGGATTGACCCTGCCGGGAACCACGATTGTTTGCGGTGACAGTCATACCTCCACCCATGGGGCGTTCGGGGCATTGGCATTTGGCATTGGTACATCAGAGGCGGAACATGTGCTGGCGACACAAACCCTGCCGCAGCAGTCAGCGAGATCGATGCTGATCCAAATTGATGGCCGCCTGGGGCAAGGGGTAACGGCAAAGGATTTGGTTCTCCACATTATCGGAGAGATCGGTACGGCCGGCGCGACAGGGCATGTCATTGAATATGCCGGTGAAACTGTCGAATCCCTAAACATGGCCGGGCGAATGACGCTGTGCAATATGTCAATTGAAGCTGGTGCGCGCGCCGGGATGATCGCGCCCGATGAAAAGACGTTCGAATGGCTGGCCGCAACCCCGCTGGCGCCGAAAGGCGAAACATTCGAGAAGGCAAAAACTGCCTGGCGTGCGCTGAGAACCGATCCTGGTGCCCAATACGACCGAGAGGTAAGGATTGATGCATCACAGGTGGCACCGATGGTCACTTGGGGCACTAGCCCCGAAGCTGTGACAACCATCGATGGCAGTACACCTGACCCCAACGCTATCGGTGATCCGGCAAAACGCAGCCAAGTCGAAGCAATGCTGGGCTATATGGGCCTTGCGTCTGCGACGCCCATAGCCGACACCCCGATCGATATGGTTTTTATAGGGTCCTGCACCAATGGTCGCATAGAGGATTTGCGCGCAGCAGCTGCGATGATCAAGGGTAGGCGCGTTGCCAGCGGAGTCCGGGCACTTGTGGTACCTGGTTCTGGCCAGGTGAAAGCTGCGGCTGAAGCAGAAGGCATCGCCAGGATGTTTATCGATGCGGGTTTCGAATGGCGCGAAGCTGGTTGTTCGATGTGCCTGGGCATGAACCCTGATCAGCTGACACCCGGCCAACGTTGCGCATCGACCTCTAACCGTAATTTCGAAGGCCGCCAGGGGCCCGGCGGACGGACCCATCTGATGTCACCTGCCATGGCTGCTGCCGCTGCAATTGCCGGTCGCATCGTCGATGCACGGAGTTTTTGATAATGCAGCCATTCACCAGGATTGAGGCGATCGCAGCTCCGCTTGCTATGGCCAATGTGGATACCGACAAGATTCTTGCGGGCCAGTTTCTTAAGACAATTACCCGGGAGGGACTGGGTGAAAAACTGTTCTGGTCGTTGCGGCAAAACCCTGATTTTGTGTTGAACCGTTCGCCCTGGAACGAAGCGAAAATTCTGGTCACGCTGGATAATTTTGGCTGCGGATCCAGCCGTGAACATGCGCCCTGGGCATTGCTGGATTTTGGCATTCGCGCGATCATCGCACCCAGCTTCGCCGATATCTTCTATAACAATTGTTTCAAGAACGGCATCCTTCCAGTTGAGCTGAATGAAACAGTTGTACTGCAACTCCTTCGTCTGGCGTCCGATCCAGCCAGGGCCCAAATTGCAGTCGATCTTGAAAATCAGCTGGTCACCCCTGACGGTGGCCCCTCGATACGGTTTCAGGTCGATCCTCGGCGCCGATCTGACCTGCTGAACGGCGTTGACGAAATCGATAAGGCGATTCAGCAGGCGTCACAGATCGAACAGTTCGAGAATCAGGCACGAAGCATTGCGCCGTGGATATCCCCGATCGATCTTCAGCTTGCCGAGGCGCAGTGATACCGCGCCTCGGACCCCGGTATCAGAGATTTTCGGAATAGAATTCAGCCAGTTTTGTTACCGCTTGATTGACATATTCTGGCTGATCGTAAAGGCCATAATGGCTCGCTCCCTCGATCACCAGCAAATCCTTCTTTGATTTGATCCGGGCGAACAGATCCTGGCCTTCTTGATATGAACCGAATTCACCAACCTTGTCGCCGATAATGATCTGGGTTGGCTGGGTAAGCAGTTCTTCGATAAGGTTGAACGCGTCGAAAGCCACAACTTTATCTATACTGCGAAACAGCAGGCGATTGGTGGCGGTGCCGCAGTGGCCGCGCGGTGTCCGGTAATAGTTCACTGCCTCGCCCGTATCGAGAAGGCCTGCGAAATCAGAGGCCTCGAACTCTTCCTCCGTATCGGGTAGCCAATTGATGTTCAGTTGCTCGGCTCCGCGCGCTTCTTGGGTACGCTGCGCGCCAACAGCTTCGAGCATATCAATCGTGTTTCCCTGTGATCGGTAGGCCCTGCCGATATTGACTGCCACAACGACACCAACCGCCTTGATCCGGTGTTCTGTCATTGCTGCATTGACCGAATAACCGCCGCCGGCGCACACTCCCAATATGCCGATCCGGTTTGCATCGACATAGTCAAGCGTGGTCAGAAAATCGACCGCACAACGGATGTCTTCAACGCGTGATGACGGATCTTCCAGATTGCGCGGTTCGCCGCCGCTTTCGCCCTGGTAGGCAGCATCGAATGCCACCGCGACATAGCCATGGTCTGCCATCTTGGCCGCATAAAGGCCGGCAGTCTGTTCCTTGACGCTGCTCCCCGGATGTACACAAACGAGTGCAGGGTACTGACGGTTTGCATCGAAATCTGCGGGAAGGTGGATATTGGCTGCAATCGTGATTCCGTTGCGATCAAAACTTGCTTTTTCCATGTATAACTCTCGACTAGGGTGGGGTGTGGATATTTCGAATCCAAACAAATACGAATCCGAACTAAGTGGGTGGGCTGCGCTATGTCAAGGCGATTTGAAGAGACCTGGGGGCTTTATTTTCGATTGCTGTCCGGGGTCGTGAAAGACTCCTCTGGCGCTATCGGGGAGCACGGCTTGGATGTTAAGGAATTTTTTGTCCTCGATGATGTCGTGAATTGCCCCTATCCTGCGGAGCTGGCCGAACGCCTCTCAATACCGCGTGCAACAATGACCGGGTACATCAAAAGCCTGGAGGCAGCCGGTTTTGTCTCACGTGAGATAGATCGGGGCGATATGCGCCGCCATCGGCTGATGGTCACACCAAGTGGGCAGCTTGCGGTGCAGGAGGCGCGCAAAATTCTGAACATGGTGTTTGCATCTCGGATGGAGCGTCTGTCGAAGCTGGAACAGAATAGCCTGCGTATGTTGCTGGCCAAGCTGGCGAGCTGAGCTTTTTGTGATTCACGGGATTGATGAGTGTTTCGCCCTAACAAGGTCGTATAATCAAAAGGTATTTCTCATAGCTCCCCTTTGTATTGGAATCTTCCCTCTCTCTCGCGTCTTACTGTGACTGGAATTTGAATAATACGCAGGAGAGGAAATATGGATTTTGGTGTCCTTTTTACCAACCAGCCGAATAAAGATACGGACAACTATCCGTACCGCGATGTTCACGATAAGACGACTGAACTTGCCCTGCATATAGACAAGGTTGGTTATGATATAGCCTGGGTTGCCGAGCACCATTTCAGCAGCATGTATGGCATCATGCCAGACGTTTATGCATATGCCGCATATCTTGCTGGCCAAGTGAAAAACGTCAAAATCGGCGCGGCAGTGGTTGTTTTGCCTATGTCCCACCCGGTGCGCGTTGTTGAAAACGCCGCATTCCTCGACCTGCTCACTAAGGGCAAGTTCATGCTCGGCTTCGGATCGGGTTACCGCCCTTACGAATTTGCCGGTATGGGTGTCCCCTTTGAAGAGCGTCGCGATATTCAGGAAGAAGTTCTCCCGCTGATTCAGGAATTGTTCGTCAACAAGCAGGTGTCGCACAAAGGCAAATATTACCAGGTCGACATCCAGGGTGAGTATGAGCTGTTTCCGCAGCAGCTGCAGCAGCCTCATCCCCCGATGTATCTGGCAGCGGCTACGGAGCGTTCAATCAACAAGGCCGCCCAATACGGGCTTGGCGTTATGTTCTCTTCATTGACCGATACAAAGCAGCTTTCTGAAGAGGCGGCGATGTATAAGGAAGCGATCAAGGGCACGCCCGAAAATCTGCGCGCCAACCCTGGCTATGGTGACATTGACGTTGCCCGCTGGGTCTATGTTGCGGAGACTGACGAGCAGGCGCGCAAGGAAACCGAAGCCGGTATCCTCAAGCATATGAGCCACTTTGATGGTAAGCAGACCGTTGGATATCTGGGTACTGTTGGTTCGGGTCTTTATGACGATGTCGATGGCGACTGGTACAGGGGACTTTCTGATAAGAATGTGATCATCCACGGTTCGCCCAACACTGTAATTGAGAAGTTGCAGGAACTGGAGGATAAGGTCGGTATGACGTCGCTGCTGACGCTATATCCCCCGTATTACGGCACCGAGCAATTGAAAAACTCTTTCTCGGCCTTTGCTGAAGAAGTCATTCCGAAGTTCAAGGGTAAGAAGAAGGCTGGCTGATTAGATGCGTATGCGGGGTGCGGATTATGCTCTTCACCCCGCATCGTGTACGTTTCTAATGCTGCCTTATATGTATACGCTAGCCTGAGAGGATAATGGCTGTGCTGGCCGTGCCCCTGGCGACGTCTGGGTCTGCATATCAGTTGGGCAATGCGCTGTATATTCGCGCCCTTTCCTTTTTGGCTCCCGAACTCATGAAGCCGGCGGCACGGGGCTGGGAGAAAAACTATGAACGACCCCTATGTGAAAGCGTCGTTTGATAACGGCATAAAAGTAGGTTTCATCGGACTGGGCAATATGGGTGCGCCCATGGCTCGTTGTCTGACGGATGCCGGAATCCCGATCATCGTGCAGGATATTTCCGCTAAGACGACGGACGCTTTTGCTGCGGACAATATCGAAGTGGCGGCTACACCTGCCGATGTAGCCGCAAAAGCGGATATCATCCTGATGAGCCTGCCGACGCCTGCGATTGTCGATGAGGTTTGTGTCGGCCCGAACGGTATCATGTCTGGTGGCGCCGCCCGGATCATTGTCGACCTGTCAACCACTGGGCCCCGCGCTACAGAGCAGTTGGCTGAACGCTTTGCCAGTAAGGGCATTGCCTTTATTGATGCACCCGTAAGTGGCGGTGTTAGTGCTGCGGAAAAGGGTGCGCTTGCCATCATGGCGGCGGGCGACAGTTCAGCCTATGCCACGGTCGAACCGCTGCTGAACATTATGGGCAGCAAGATTTTTTATGTCGGTGAGAAGGCTGGTCTTGGTCAGTCGATGAAGCTGGTCAACAACATGCTGGCCGCCGCCAACGCCATGGCTGCGTTCGAAACATTGGCCTTTGGTGCGAAGATGGGGCTCGACGGGCAGATGATGCTCGATGTGCTCAATGTGTCTAGCGGACAAAGCTTCATGACCAGTAGCAGAATCCCGCAGACTGTCATTCCACGCAACTTCCCGACTCGGTTCGCAACCAAGCTGATGTACAAGGATGTACGTCTGTGCATTGAAGAGGCCGAAGCTTCTGGTGCATTGCTGTGGGTGGGGCAGACGGTAAAGCAGGTATTGGCCTTTGCTGTCGCGCAGGGAGACGGCGAAAAGGATTTTGCGACCATCATTCAGCGTTTCGAACAATGGGCGGGCGGAGCCACAGTTGGCACCATGCTCGACGAAGAAGGTTAGGAAAAGCGCCATGAACTCCGAAAATGAAAAAGCCCCGAAACTTGAAAAATCCGCACAATATGGCGATTTGAAGCGCCGATCGGGCGCATCTGATATTCTGCGTCAGGTCGTAGGCGACGAGTTTTTCGAGAAGCGCAAAAATTCTATGAACGGCTTTAACCAAGACGTGCGCATGCTGTCCGAGGAATATTGCTTCGGAGAGATATGGACCCGGCCAGGGCTGCCACCCAGGCTGCGCAGCCTGATCTGTCTGGGAATGCTGACCGCGCTCAATCGCTCGGTGGAATTGCGTATCCATATCGGGGGTGCACTCAACAATGGCTGTACACCCGAGGAGATCAAGGAGGCGTTGCTGCAGTCGGTGATCTATTGCGGCCTTCCCGCCGGTGTCGATGCACTGCGCACCGCAGAAGAGGTGTTCCGCGAACGCGGTATCGATCTGGGCGAAGCCACAATGCCCGATAGCAATTGAGGCGAAGTTGGTAATGACCAATACCACACCTTCCGGACCGTTGGCGGGTATTCGGATACTCGATCTGTCTACTGTTTTAATGGGCCCCTATGCGTCACAGTTGCTGGCGCAGATGGGTGCAGATGTCATCAAGGTAGAGGCACCCGAAGGCGATATCGTCCGTCTGATTGGCAAGGCCCGCAATCGCGGAATGTCGGGAATTTATTTGACTGCGAACCGTGGCAAGCGCAGCATAGTCCTCGATCTTAAGAAAAAAGAAGATCATGATGATTTGCTGATGATCGCGCAGACCTGCGATGTCATGCTATACAATTTACGGCCGCAGGCGATGGCGCGTCTGGGCCTGTCCTATGAAGACGTCCAAAAGGTCAATCCTGCCATCATCTATGCTGGCACCTTCGGCTATGGCGAGGGTGGGCCCTATTCGGGCAAGCCGGCCTACGATGACCTGATCCAGGGCGTCAGCGGTGCGGCATCCCTTTCTGCCCTCGTTCATTCCGATGCGGAACCGGCCTATCTGCCGATCGCAATCGCCGACCGTATGGTTGGTATCCATGCCGTCAACGCCATTCTGGCCGCGCTCTATCATCGAGAGCGCACAGGTGAAGGGCAGCGCGTCGATATCCCGATGTTCGAGACGATGGTCAGCGTCGTGCTGGGCGATCATATGGCGGGCCTTACCTTCGATCCACCTTTGGACGATGGCGGCTATGCCCGTTTGCTTGCGCCGGACCGGAAGCCGATGAAAACCAGCGACGGCTACATTTGTGTGCTGATCTATAACGACCGGCAGTGGAAGCGGTTTTTCGAGATGCTGGGGCGCGATGATGCGGAAACCGATCCTCGCCTGAAAGACCAGAGTACGCGGACTACGCATATTAAATCAATCTACGCCGATCTCGCTAAGATTTTTATCACGAAAAGCACGACGGAGTGGATGGACCTGCTAAACAAGGCCGATATTCCGGTGATGTGCTTACACGACCTGCATTCGATCCTTGAGGACGAGCATTTGGCGGAAACAGGATTTTTCGAAAAACTCGACCATCCGACCGAAGGCCGCATCCGTGGCATGAGATATCCGATCACATTCAGCGCTACGCCGCCCGCAGCTCCATGCCCTGCACCGAGCCTTGGCGAAAATGGTGACGAGATACGGCGAGAAGCAAGGGAACTCCTTGCGCGCAAGGAGGCCAGGCCATGATGTTGCAGGTGGGAAACTGAATATGGGGCCGCTGGCAGGGTTTCGCATACTGGAAATCGGGGGTATCGGACCTGCGCCGATGGCTGCGATGCTTTTTGCTGATATGGGGGCAACGGTTTTGCGCCTTTGCCGCGGTGATGGTTCAGGCCCCGGCTTGCACAAACCACCCAAACTTGACCTTGTTATGCGCGGGCGCCGGTCACTTGTGGTCGACCTCAAGAATGCAAAGGGTATCGAGCTTGCTCTCAGTCTGATGGAGCGAAGCGATGCAGCATTGGAAGGGTTCCGGCCAGGGGCTGCCGAACGAATGGGGCTGGGGCCGACGCCTGCGCTGGCGCGTAATCCACGACTTGTCTATGGCCGTGTGACCGGTTTTGGGCAGGACGGGCCACTTGCTCTCGCCGCCGGGCACGACGTCAATTATATCGCCCTGACCGGTGCGCTGGACATGATGGGTGTGGCCGGTGGAAAGCCTGCCATTCCAGCCAATCTGCTGGGCGATTATGCTGGTGGTTCGCTTTACCTGGTCATCGGCATGTTATGCGCAATGCTGGAGGCGCGCGTCTCCGGCAAGGGGCAGATCGTCGATACGGCGATCGTCGATGGTACCTCTCATCTGATGACGATGATATACGCGCTGCGTGCCGCCGATCTGCACTCCAGGCCGCGTGGGGAAAACCTGTTGGATGGAGGTACGGCACTCTACAATGTGTATGAGTGCAGCGACGGAAAATATGTCTCAATCGGCCCGATAGAGCCGAAGTTTCGGGCGATATTGTTCGAGCTTATAGGAATTCCGCCGGCGAAGGACAGTTCCGATCTGCAGCGGCAGTTAGAAGCATTATTCAAGACACGCACACGGGATGAATGGACGCAGCTGCTGGAAGGCAGCGATGCATGTTATGCCCCTGTGTTGTCTATGGAAGAGGCACCGCATCATCCGCATAATCTGGCTCGCGGTACTTTCGTCGACATCGATGGCGTATCCCAGCCAGCGCCCGCACCCCGCTTCAGCCGGACATCGCCGCCCCTGCCCACCGCGCCAGAGCTGCCTGGCACGGGTGGGCGCGAGGCATTGCTGGATTGGGGATTTGATGAAGACGAAATTGAAAAGCTGGCTGCATCCGGCGCCATAAAACTCAGGGAAGATACTGCCGCATGATTGATGACGAAACAGCTATGATCCGCGATACGGCTGAGCGGCTGTTCACCGACAATTGCGAGCGTGAAACCATTGCTGCTGCCTGGCGCGGGGAATGGCCTGCGACGCTGTGGGACGAGATCGAAGCGACCGGGCTCACGAAAGCTCTCGTATCAGAAGAAAAAGGTGGAGCAGGACTGCCAGTCGGCGCCGCCCTGACACTGATCGAGGTAGCGGGAGAATTTGCCGTACCAGTTCCACTTGCAGAAACGATGATTGCTGCCTGGCTGCTGGATCGTGCCGGGATAGAGCCGCCGCAGGGCCCGCTGACTTTCGCATTGCTTGACGGTGGGGCGACGCCGGGTGAGGGTGGCTGGAAAGTCGATGGTGTGACGCGGCGTGTGCCTTGGGGGCGTAGCGCGCGTCTGGTGGGTCTCGTCGATGGTGGGAATGCATGCCAGCTGGTGCTTTTTGACGAAGGTGCCGGTAAAGTGGAGAAGGGCGCGAACGCGGCAGGAGAGCCACGCGATACGGTTTCGTTCGACACATTTTGCGACAATGCCAGTGTGGTCAATTCGCCGGTTTCATCCGCTGAATTGCACGCCATCGGCGCTGCAATGCGGACTATGCAAATGACAGGAGCTTTGCGTCGTGCCACCGCTCTGACTTTGCAATATGCGCAGGATCGCAAGCAGTTTGGTCGCCCGCTTTCTAAGTTCCAAGCGGTGCAGCAGAATTTGGCGGTTCTGGCAACGCAATGCGCCGCTGCGGCCATGGCCGCAACAATGGCTCGCGATGCGCTGGTCAGTGACGAACTGCTGCCCAATATTGCCATCGCCAAAGCTCGCACGGGGGAGGCGGCAGGCGTCGCTGCGGCCATTGCACATCAGGTGCATGGTGCCATCGGCTTCACGCTCGAACATGACCTGCAATTCTATACCAAGCGGCTTTACAGCTGGCGCGATGAATTCGGAAATGAGGGGGAGTGGAACCGCCTCTACGGACGCCGCCTGGCGGCAAACGGCGCAGATGGATTGTGGCCCGCGATCACCAACGCGGCTTAGGAAGAAACGATGCAAGAATTCAAATTTCACCAGGTGGCCGCTACTGAAGCCATGGAAACACTGCGCGGTGAAGTGCGGGCATTCCTGGCAAGGGAAATCTGCGATCGCACGCCTGCCGAACGGTCGCTGACCTGGGCTGGATATGATGCCGAATTCAGCCGCAAGATGGGTGAACAGGGTTGGTTGGGTATGACCTGGCCGAAGCAATATGGCGGGCATGAACGTAGCTCGCTCGAACGCTATGTCATTCTTGAGGAAATGCTCTCTGCAGGGGCTCCGGTATCTGCGCACTGGATCGCTGATCGCCAGTCAGGCCCATTGATCCTGCGTGTTGGCACCGAAGCGCAGAAGGAGCGATACCTGCCGGGAATCGCACGCGGGGAAATATTTTTCTGCGCCGGGCTCAGTGAGCCCGACACGGGATCAGATCTGTCATCTGTCCGTACACGCGCGATAGAGACCGAGGATGGCTGGGTTGTCAACGGCACAAAGATATGGAACACAAATGGCCATCGTAGCCACAATATGATCCTGTTCTGCCGGACTTCCTCTCCCGATCCTGAAGCGCGGCACAAGGGTTTCAGCCAATTTATCGTCGACATGTCGCTGCCCGGTGTGGAAGTGCGCCCGATCATCGACATGGCTGGCGAGCATCACCTTAACGAAATTCATTTCAACGATGCAGTCCTCCCCAAAGATGCATTGCTTGGAGAAGAGGGGAGCGGTTGGGCGCAGGTGATGAGTGAAATGGCACTCGAACGCAGCGGTCCGGAAAGGTTCCTTTCATCATTCCCGTTACTGGTTGAAATGGCGCGTGCGCTGGGCGAGAATCCATCCGATGAAGCGGCAGCGGCGCTTGGCCGCCTGTCTGGCCACGTCGCAGTGTTGCGTCAGATGTCACTTTCAGTCGCAGCAATGCTGCAGGAAGGGCAAGATCCGAATGTCGAAGCGGCGATTGTGAAGGATTTGGGGGCACTGCTTGAACAGGCGATTGTGGAGACAGCGCGGTTGATCGTTCCTGCAGAACCTGATCTGTCAGGCGACGGTTTTTCTTCAGCTTTGGCGATGACCATGCTGGAAGCACCTTCGTTTTCCTTGCGGGGCGGTGCCCGCGAAATATTGCGCAGTATCATCGCGCGCGGTCTGGACTTGAGGTAAGGCAATACGACATGAGTGACCCGGTACTTTACAGACTGGCCGATGATGGCATTGCGACGATCACGATAAACCTACCAGAAAGTAGGAACCCGATTTCGGCGCAGGAAACTGTTGATTGCCTTGTCGGCATTCTGGATGCGATGAACCGCGACCTCGCGGTTAGGGTTGCAATCCTGACGGGCGCCGGCACGGTGTTCAGTGCTGGCGGGGACCTCAAAACGATTGGTCAGCCAGGCGGATTGGGCGGTGGAGAACCGGTCCGCACCCCCGATCAGTATGTGCAGAACATCCAGAAGGTGCCGCGCGCCTTTCAGGCGATTGAGGTTCCGGTAATCGCAGCGGTGAACGGTGCGGCCATCGGTGCGGGTTGCGATCTGGCCTGCATGGCAGATATCCGCATAGCCGGGCAATCGGCGATTTTCGCTGAGAGTTTCGTCAAGCTGGGGCTGATCCCCGGCGACGGAGGCGCATGGCTTCTGCCTCGTATCGTAGGTTATTCTAAAGCATGCGAAATGGCTTTTACCGGCGATAGAGTTTCGGCTGCGGAAGCGCTCGCTTGCGGGCTGGTTTCACAAGTTGTGCCCGATGGCGAGCTTATGGCAACGGCGCGGGCAATGGCTGGGCGTATCGCCGTTAATTCAGGTGAAGCCGTGCGTATGACCAAGCGGTTGATGAAGCGCGGTCGTGAGCAGACACTCGACGAAGTTCTCGAAATGTCGGGTGCTTTGCAGGCACTGGCTCACACCACCGATGCGCATAAGGAATTCATCGCCGGTATTGTCGCGCGACGCGAAGCCAAAGCCTGATTGCTCGAACACGAGAGCGCATATTGAATCACGCGATCGTGCTCGGCTCTGCATCCAGTACGATCGTTTTGGTTTCCAGGAAGGGCAGCAAGCCTTCGGTGCCGCCTTCGCGCCCGATGCCTGATTGCTTGAACCCGCCAAAAGCAATCGTGAAATCGGTGCGCATGCCGTTCTGACCCACGGTCCCCGAACGCAGCTTGCGTGCGGCACGCAGTGCGCGATCCGGGTCGTTGGTATAGACAGCGGCGTTCAGGCCGTATTGTGAATCATTGGCGATCTCGATCGCGTGGTCTTCATCGCGAGCCGGGATGACGCTGACGACGGGGCCGAAGATTTCTTCGCGCGCAATATCCATCGTATTGTCAACATTACCGAAGACGGTCGGTTCAATGAAAAAGCCGCGATTGAGATGAGCAGGTCGTCCGCCTCCTGTCACCAGCTTTGCCCCCTCAGAACATCCGCGCTGGATATTGCGTTCCACGATGTCGCGCTGGCGCGCCATGGCAAGTGGGCCCATCTGTATCGCGCTGTCGAACGGGTCGCCGACCTTGATACGACCGAATTCGGCTGCCATGGCCTCGACCAGAGCATCGTGGCGATTCTGTGGTACGACAAGGCGAGTCAGGGAAGCGCAAACCTGCCCCGTCATCATCGGGGTGGACTTTGCCATGTCTTGCGCCACCGCCTCCACGTCGTAATCATCGAAAATTATCGCGGCAGATTTGCCGCCCAGTTCCAGGGTGCAGCGGGCAATTCGGCTGCCGCAAATCGATGCGATCTGCTTGCCTGCGGCACCGGATCCGGTGAAGGTGATCTTGTCGACATCGGGATTGCGCACAAGCAGTTCTGAAACTTCACGATCAGCGACCAGTACATTGAGTACTCCGGGAGGTAAGCCAATCGCTTCTGCTGCTTCGGCTACGATATAGGCCGAACCGGGTGCCTCTGGCGAAGCCTTGAGCACGACTGTGCAACCAGCAAGCAGTGCCGGTGCTATTTTATATGCGATGAGCTTGAACGGAGCGTTCCAAGGTACGATAGCTCCAACCACACCAACAGCTTCGCGAACGAGCAAGCCTACGCTTCCGACTGCTGGATTGTGCCGCTCTATGAATGGGAAGGTATCGGCCAGAGACGCATAGTAATTAAACACGCTGCAGGAACCGGGAATTCCGGCGCGGCTTGCAGCGTTCAGAATCCCCATTTCGCTGGTCCATATGTCGGCCAGCTCATCAGAGCGTTGCTTCAGCTCGTCACCAAGCAACTGTAGATAGCGGGCTCGCTCCGCATGGCTCATTCGCGACCATGGCCCCTTGTCAAATGCAGTGCGCGCTGCGGCGACCGCCCTGTTCATATCGGCTGCCTGCGCCTCCGCCACAGTGAGAAAGATCTCTTCCGTGGCCGGATTGACTACATCTATCGTCGCATCGCTTGCCGGTTTGATCCAGCCCCCGTCGATAAACAGGCAATCAGGATGCGCGAGTGCAACGCGTTCGGGGCTGGCGGTGGTTGCCATTATAGCTTCTCCCAATTATGCATTGCCCGCAGATTTTCAGTTTCGTCTGGCTGGACGTACGGCCGGACCTTGCTCAGCGGCTGAGTAACAGAATATTTATTAAATAATTCAAGCGGTAGCAGGAGCTTTTTCTTTTCTCACCCAGCGGGGGAAGCTGTCAGGGGCCGCTACAGGAACGTGATGCACATCCGTGCTCGGGTGGATGGGACGCATCCAGTCAGCCAGTTCCAGATGGATGCCGTCAGGGTCCTGGAAATAGATTGAACCGAGAAAACTTGTTGGCGTTTGTTCCACTGTGATATCGTCTAGCGGATCATTGTGATACCAAGTTTCTGTCACGGTCACGCCTTCCGCGATCAGCATATCGCGATATTCGACCAGTTTGTCCGCAGGGACCTTGAAGGCGACGTGGTGCATCGATCCGTGGGCTGAAACGCCCTGAACATTAGACGGGGAAGCGATGCCCGGTGCGGAATCGGGCGAGGTAGGGAACCAGAAGAACGCGAGCGACGCACCGTTACCTGCATCGAAGAAAAAATGCAGCCCGCGCCCGTCAGGGATGTCGATAGTCTTGATCAAAGGCATACCGAGCACGCGATTGTAAAAGTCGATCGTCCGATCCATATCCTTGCAGACAAGTGCCAGATGATGAAGTCCCGAGATTTCCAATTTTGGATTCTGGACAGGTTCCACGGTATTCTCCTTCATGCCGAATACGGCCGTGTTCCTAAATAAACATTCGCCATATTTATGAATATCATGAACTGGCGAAAAAGGAGCAATTCTCGATTGCTCAATGCTCCATCTCTGACGTGGGGTGGGCTTTGCTGCCTGTGGCCTGTGCGGCGATATTGCCGCCAAATTGTGCTGCACGGAAAGGTTGACCCGGTGGGTCAGCGAAGCATAATAACTAAAAGGTATTTCAGAAAGGATCGCTCTATATTGGCGTGATCCGGGATCACCAACTATCACCGTCCGCCATAATAGTACACTTTCGCCATGTGCGAAATTCACCCGGAGAAGGCGCCAGAAGGAAGCGTAAAATCAGTTATTCACTTGCCAGGTGCGCACGCATCTGGGGGTGTTGGCTGTCGTGTTTCATAAAGCGGGAATCTCTATGCAGGCTGAAAGGCAAAACATTGATGGATCGTTCACTATATATTGATGATGAATTGGCGAAAATTCCTGGTCTCAAGGACAAGTCGATCATTGTTACCGGTGCCGCCAGTGGTATTGGGCGGGCCGCGTCGCTAATCTTGGCGCGCGCCGGAGCCAGGCTGACTTTGGCTGATATTAACGAGACGGATGGGCAGGAAACGCTCGGGTTCGTCAGAGAAGCCGGCGGTACTGCCGAATTCGTCAGGACGGATCAGGGTAATGAAGACTCGGTGCGGAACCTGGCAGAAACGGCGGCAAAGCTTTATGGCGGCCTGGATGGGGCTTTTAATAATGCTGCCATTGTGCAGCAAGGCCAGATACACGAAACCTCGACCGAAGAATTCCAGCGCGTTATCGATGTCAATCTGACCGGTATCTTCTGGTGCATGAAATACCAGATTATCGAAATGCTGAAGACGGGCGCCGGGTCCATCGTGAACACCGCTTCGTTGACTGGTATCTGTGCATTCGGCAACAACGTCGCCTATGCCGCCAGCAAGTTTGGTGTTGTCGGGCTGACCCAGACCGGTGCCTATGACTATGGCCATCAGGGTATCCGGGTGAATGCAGTTTGCCCTGGTCGTTCGCGCCCTTCGTCAATGGCGGTGGGTGGCGTGAATAGCCAGCCAAAGAACACCCTCAATCGCATCAAGCAGATACCGCTTGGTCGCCCTGGCACCCCGCGTGAACTGGCGCAGGCGGCGGCCTGGTTGCTGTCTGACGGCTCATCTTACCTCAATGGTGTTATTCTGCCCGTCGACGGCGGTATCATGGTCGGACCCTATTACAAACCCGACTGACGTGTGAGTATACCAGGACAGGATCGACAGGACCCAGGCATGAAAACCACCCAAACCGAACGGAAAAAGCATACCCAGCACCAGGTTTCCGCGCCTGGGGTTGGGATCATTGATTTTCACTCTTTGCCGGATGGAACGCAGATCGAAACGATCCCGTTCAAGGCCGCAGACGGGGTGCCTTCGCGCGGCGTACTCTACACTCGTGGTAACGAAAAGACGGTCGTTTGCCTTTCGCACCCGCGTGCGGACATGAGCCGCCATTACATCATCCCTTATCTGCTTGAAGCAGGGTTTGCCGCCTATGGCCATCAATGCCGTGGCCTTAATAACGATGTTGATTGCGAGCATGAGAAGATCGTTCAGGATCTGGCAGCGGGTTTCCGGCATCTCAAGTCCGAGCGCGGTTTTGAAAAGCTCGTGCTTGTCGGCAATAGCGGTGGGGGCGGGCTGTTCACTTTCTACCAAGAGCAGGCGGGCACCGCGCCGCCGGGACGCCTGACGGATACAGCAGCGGGCGAGCCGCATGACCTCAATGCGGTCGATATGCCTGCTGCTGACGGCTTGGTAATGATGGCAACACACCCCGGCGAAGGCGCGCTTATGCTTGATGCCATCGATCCTTCGGTCGTGGATGAGGATGATCCTGTCTCGCTGGACCCGTCATTCGATATGTATGACCCGGCCAATGGATATCGTGAAGCGCCTGAATCGAGTGATTATTCCGAGGAGTTTCTGGCCAGATACAGGGCAGGCCAGGCAGCGCGTATAGCGCGCCTTGACGCAAAAGCTCGTGGCTGGATCGCGCAGAGTGAGTTTTTCAAGGCAAAGATGGCCGATCCAGCTTTCGCGGAGCTTCCGTTGGCCCAACAGCACTTCATCCGTCGGCGCGCCGCAGCTGGCCGGTACATGATCATTTACAGGACCGAAGCAAATCCGGCTTATTGCGACCTTTCGCTTCATGCTTGGGAATCCACGCGCGAAGTTGGATCTGTCGCCACTAGCGACCCCTTGCGGGGCAATTATGGGCCGGGAGGATTTGCCCGTTACATTACACCGCGGGCATGGCTAAGCAGTTGGTCGATTTCGTCACGCGCAAATGTATTGCGTAATTTGCAGTCCATTAAGGTGCCGTTTCTGATGCTTGCCTACCGAGGTGACAATGTTTGTTTTCCTGATGACAATCGTGATCAAGTGCAAGCTTGCCCATCGGACGATAAAACGATGTTGTTTATCGATGGCGATCATTATGGGTTGCCATTGGAAGAACGGGACAAGGGAATGAAAATGATCGCGGCATGGTTGCGGGATCGTTTCCCGGTGGCAGGCTGAGAAACTTCATTCTCGCCGACAAGCGTCATTTTGCTATGGTGGAATGTAAGGAGGAATGTGACCTCGGAAGTAACTCAAAGGGCAAAGTGGGCCAGGCTGGGACTTGATCTCGTAAGCCTTCGCCTGATTGTGGCTGCGGCAGAGGAGCGTAGCTTTGCTGCAGCGGCGCAACGGGAGAATACTTCACTTTCCGCTATCAGCCGCAGAGTTACCGAACTGGAAGCGCGGATCGGCGTTGCGTTGTTTGACAGGCGCGACCGAGGTGTTGTTTTAACACAGGCTGGCAAGTCATTCGTTACCAAGCTTTACGATGTTTTCGAACAGCTGGACCGAATGGCTTTGGACCTTGAGTTCGCGCGCGGTGGATCGCGGGGGTTAATCAGGCTTCATGCACATATGTCGGCGACAGCGGGCGATCTTCCAATCCAGCTTGCCGCATTTATCAAGGAAAATCCGGATATCGAGATCAATCTGGTCGAAGAAACAAGTGTGGCGGTTGTCCGCGCGGTTTCTGTGGGTACCGCAGATATTGGCTTGATTTCGGGGACGGTTCCGTCTGCGCCGTTAATCGCGATTCCCTGGCAGGAAGATGAACTTGTCGCACTTATGCGCAAGGGGCACCAGCTAGAAGAGAGGCAGTCGGTCACATTGGCCGACCTGGTCGATTACCCTTTTATCGGCATGCAGCGTGACAGTGCATTGCTTTCGCTTTATCGTCAGCAAGTCTCTGCGATGGGGCGTGAGCTTAACGAGCACGCCTATGCCACTGGCTTCGATTCAATTCGACATATGGTGTCAATCGGACTGGGTGTGGCCATTCTTCCATCAACAAGTGCCTATCCTTACGCGGAACCGATGGGCTTCACAGTTCGCAAGCTCGATGAGAGCTGGGCTACGCGGTCGCTGGTGTTGTGTTCGCGCGAACCGGAACGTACATCAGTCGCGGCAAGGCTCCTGATAAATCACCTTTTGGGCAATAAATAGGAAATAGGTCAGCGCTGTGGCTAGTCGCGGATAGCTGGAGGAGGGGTAGATCAAGCTGATCAGCCCCCCTCTCATGACCGCGTTTCAGCTAAAACCGATCTTTAGCCGGTCAAACCGCCGCCGCAGATGACGACCTCGCCGGTGATGTAATCGGATTCTGGGGCGCAGAACAGATAAACCGCCCCTGCCGCTTCTTCCGGAATACCTGCACGGCCCAGTGGAATCGTCTTTTCCCATGCCTCGATCAGCTGCGGCTGGATGCCAACCTTGATCTCGCGTCCGGCAATGTCGATCATCGCCTGCTCAGCTTCGATTGCCTGCGTCAGCCGCGTTCCGATCAGGCCGAATGCCACGCAATTGACGTTGACGTTGAAGCGGCCCCACTCCTTTGCCATGGTCTTGGTTAGGCCAACAATCGCGGCCTTGCCCGATGAATATCCTGCCTGCCCGACATTGCCGGAGAGGCCAGCAATCGAGGAGATGTTGACGACTTTGCGGTGGACCCGCTTTCCTTCGGCGGCTTCCTGCTTTGCGTAAGCACGGATCGGTTCGGACGCTGCGCGCAGGAGCTGGAACGGTGCCTTCAGGTGGATGTCGATCATCGCCTGAAACTGTTCGTCTGTAGTCTTGCCGATGGTTGCGTCCCAGGTATAGCCCGCATTGTTGACGATGATGTCTATACCGCCGAGCTTTTCGGTGGCCGCACCGACGAAACGGTCTGCGAAATCGGGTGCGGTCACATCACCGTTGACGGCAACGGCCTGACCGCCAGCCGCGATGATTTCCTGCGCGACTGCGTCGCCCGGTTCTGCATCAAGATCGTTGACGACAAGCTTCGCACCCTCGCCGGCGAGTTTCAGCGCGATGGCGCGCCCGATGCCGCGGCCCGATCCGGTAACCAGTGCTACTTTACCTTCAAGTTTCTTCATTTCGTTTCCAATGCATAAACGGCCCGACCGGCAAGTTTTACTCCTCCGACCTGGTCCTTGATTTCAAGATCAATGCTGGCACGCATCTCGCCATTTTCTTCGAACGGGTCCGACGCGATACCACTGCAGGTCAATATGTCGCCCAGATTTGTGATCCCGGCAAAGCGGGTCGACAGCGAGCGGAGACGATCAGGCGAGACAGCGTCGGTCACCGCACTCCCCATATAGGCCATTACCAACATGCCTTGGGCGAAGACATCGTCGAAACCAGCTGCGCGCGCAGCATCGATATCGATATGCGCCGCGTTGATGTCACCCGACGCTCCCGAATAGAGCGCAAGAGTGGTGCGTGTGACCGGCGGGAATGTCTTGTCGATGAATGGGGATGGCCCGGTCATGCCACAATCTCCTTCCGAATTACGAAAGTGCGCTGTATTTCCGCGACCAGCTTTTCGTCCTGATTGGATATCTCGACGTCCTGAACAACAAAGATCAGCGCGCCACCCTTCTTTTCGAAAATGTCGCCGACTTTTGCCCGGAACGTAACCGTATCACCGACATATATCGGGTGATGATAGGTAAAGCTTTGATTCGCATGTAGGATTTCATCGATCCCCACGCCAATCTCGTTCACGAAACCGAAGGGATCGTCCGCATCGAGCATTTCGAGGCAGAAGAGATAGGTCGGCGGGATGGCAACACGCCCGCTTGTGTCCGGACCGGTAACAGCGGGGTTGGTTTCACCGATGGAGCGGAAAAAGGCGCGCAGCCGTCCGCCCTCTACCGTGCCGACGACGGGCTTGAACTGGTAGCCCTTGATCGAGGGATCGACCATCAGGTTCAGGCCTTCTCATATAGGGTAACGACACAGGCACCGCCGATGCCGATATTATGCTGAAGGGCGATACGCGCTCCTTCGACCTGCCGCACCCCGGCTTCGCCGCGAAGCTGCCACGTCAGCTCCGCGCATTGTGCGAGCCCGGTGGCGCCGAGCGGATGCCCTTTCGACAAGAGGCCGCCTGACGGGTTGGTCACGATGCGACCGCCATAGCTGTTGTCGCCATCGCTGATGAACTTTGCAGCCGTACCCTCCGGCGTCAGACGCAATCCCTCGTAGGTGAGTATCTCGTTCGAGGTGAAGCAGTCGTGCAGCTCGACCACGTTCAGATCCTCAGGTCCGACACCGGACTCGGCATAGACCTTGTCCGCTGCTGCGCGTGTCATGTCATAGCCGACAGCCTTGATCGGATCGCGTTCGTCAAAGGAGGAGGCAAAGTCCGTCGTCATCGCCTGACCGCGTATAGCGACGCGCATGTCGAGACCCTTGCGCCTTGCGAATTCCTCCGAAACCAGAATGGCCGCGCCGCCGCCGCAGGTGGGTGGACAGCATTGCAGGCGGGTGATAGGGCCGAGCATACGGGGCGATTCCATCACTTCTTCGACGGACACCTGGTTGCGGAACAGGGCGCGTTCGTTATGTTCCGCGTGCCGACGAGCCTTGACCGCAACTTTGGCGAAGATTTCATCATCGACGCCATATTTCTCCTGATAGCGCGCGCCGGCGGAACCGAACAGCTTGATGGCCATGGGAGCATTAGCTGCGCCCGGCATTTCCTCGGCAATTTCGATGAAGCGTGAAAGTGGGGTCGGTCGGTCGGAATAATGTTCTGCCAAGGCACCAGGAGACATCTGCTCGAAGCCCAGCGCCAGCACACAGTCGGCGGCACCCGTAGTGATTGCCTGCCGTGCAAGGTAGAGTGCGGAGGAGCCTGTTGCGCAATTGTTGTTGACGTTCACGACAGGAATGCCGCTGAGTCCTACATTGTAAAGCGCAGCCTGTCCGCTGGTCGAATCGCCATAGACATAGCCCACATAGGCTTGCTGAATGTCGCTATAGTTGATGCCTGCGTCTTGCAGGGCGTCACGAACAGCCATGGAACCAAGTTCGATATAGCTGGGGGAGGCACTGGGCTTGACAAAAGGCGTCATTCCCACACCACTAACAAATACTTTCTTATTCATCGGTACAGTCCGATCTTACCCAATGGACATTGAGGTTACCGAATAGTACAAAGGCGGATGAATGTCAAAAGGCAGGGCAACTGTGCGATCAGCGAATGTCAGGCGCCGTGAGGCGGATCTTTGGAATTCGGAAGAGAAGCGCCGCAAGGAACGTGAGGACAAGCGTGTGGCGGTTCTCCTCACGGCTGCGGAGATGTTTTTGGAGCGTGGCTCGCACCGTGTGACCATGAACGATCTTGCGGATGAATTGGGAATTACCAAGCCCGCGCTCTACAATTACTTCGCCAGCAAGGACGAAATCCTGTTCGAGTGTTTTCATCAGAGTAATGAGGTTATCACTTCACAGATTGCCATGATTGAGAATGCGCCGGGAACCGGGTTGGACCGGCTGAGCACATTTATCCGCGCCTATGTTCGGCATATCACGACAGTTTATGGTTCGGTGATGATCAGGCTTGAAGACAGAGACTTGCCCGATGAAATGCGTGCCCAGGTGCGGGGATTTAAGCGATCGATAGATGCGCGCGTGCGGGCAATGGTGGCCCAGGGCGTGGATGATGGTTCAATTGTACCATGCGATGTGAAGCTTGCGACTTTCGTCATGTTGGGCGCGCTAAACTGGACCGGGCAATGGTATGATGACGAAGGCTCAGACAGCATCGATAAGATAAGCGAGGAATTTTTGCAGCGATTGACGACAGGGCTGAAAGCTTAAGCAGCGGAGGGTGCTCGTATCGCCCGGTGCCGCACGGCTTACGCGACCTGTGCAAGGCATGTTGCGTCCAGTCAGTTATTGGTATTACCATATTCAGTACGCGAACGTGATTGAATGGCGTCCTGATAAAATGTGCGAAGCTGTCGCACCATCAGTTCTAGCGGAGAGCATCACATGATCCATGAGTTCAGGCAGTATAAGCTGAAGACCGGCGCCATTCCGGCATATCTCGACGCGTTCGAGCGACTGGCCCTACCTGCGGCGCGCAAACATATGCGGCTCTTGTCGTTCTGGACTTCCGACATCGGCGCGTTGGGCTATGTTTTTCATCTGTGGGAATTCGACAGCCACGAGCATCGCGAGGAAGCCTATGCCAAGATGCGGGCCGAAGCAAGCTATCGGGACGAATTTGCGCCGATCGCACTGCCGCTGGTCGAGGAAATGCATAGCACCATTCTGACCCCGGTCGGTTTTGCCAGCCAGCTTCCACTGATCGCCGGACGCTGACCCTGCATGGTGGTCGCCTCACCGGCCTGAAGTATCCGCGATGACCGTTAGTATGCCCGAGCATTCGCTCCGCGAGCGGCCTGGGTTTTTCGGCCTTACCTCATCGCGGGGCGCGAGGCTGTGTTGCGGCTTCGAGAATTCGTTGAAGGTGTGACTAGGCTATCTCATAAAGAACCATAACATTGAGATACCCCGCAGGTGGGGAGGGAGAGCGACCACTGACATGAGCGAGACGCCTACGAATAGTGCGCCCGATGGAAAAGAGCCTGAAGAGAAGAGTCAATCGGGCCTTTATCCATGGCTGCTGCTTTGCTTGCTGTCGCTAACCTACCTCCTATCTTCGCTGGATCGCATTGTAATCAACCTGTTGGTTGAACCGATCAAGGCGGATTTCGGATTAACCGACACACAGATCAGTATCTTACAAGGTCCGGCGTTTATCGCCGTGTTTGCCATTGCAATCATCCCGATGGGGATATTTGTCGATCGCATGAATCGCACCCGTTTGCTGGCCATAGGGCTTGGTTTCTGGAGCATCGCGACCGGTCTTTGTGGCGTTGCCGGAAGCTTCGTTTCGCTCGCATTCGCCAGAGCCGGGGTCGGCTTGGGCGAATCCACTCTGAACCCTTCAGGATATTCACTCATTTCCGATGCTTTCGACAAGAAGCGTCTGGGTCTTGCGCTTGGTATCTTTATCATGGGCGGGGCAGTTGGTGCTGGCCTGGCATTCATACTTGGCGGTGTAGTGATAGGTGAGGTCAGCCGTCACGGAGACGTTACCCTTCCTTTTCTGGGAGTACTCCGTCCCTGGCAATTGACCTTCGTTATCCTTGCCGTTCCTGGTATAATCTTGGCAGCAGTCCTATCGTTTCTGCCAAACCCGGCTCGCAAGAAGTCACCTGAGGCGGCCAGCGACCGACCTGGGGAAGGTATGCTGAAGGCGTTCTACCGCCGTAATAAGGGGCTGCTGACCCTGCACCATCTGGCGATGGGGACATCCAACATGGTGCAATTGGGGATGATCTCCTGGATCGCGGCCTTGCTTGGACGTGTTTACGGGTGGGAATCGAGCGATATTGGCCTGGTTGTGGGGTTGATGATGCTTGTTGCCCTGCCAGCTGGCTTGATCGGGGGCGGTTATGTCGGAGATTTTCTGACCCGCTTTGGTGCGCATATGCGGCTTTTACTTTGCGCCCTGTCTTTGCTGGCAGGCATAGCTGGTGCCATTTTCTACCCGGTCATGGCGGACCCATGGCTCATGATCGCCCTGTTCGGCGTAACCACATTTCTGGCTGCGATTCCGCCGGGTGTCGGCAATGCGGCATTGCATCATGTTGTGCCAGGTGAAATCCGGGGACGTGTTTCATCAATCTATTATCTTGTTGTGCTTGTGATCGGGATGGCAGGGCCCACTGTCGTTGCCCTTGTCTCGGACTATATTTTTCCGTCCGAAACAGGTCTGCGCTATGCTTTGCAAACGGTTATTCCGCTTGTGATGCTGGTTTCGGCCCTGCTGTTCCTGGCATGTATCGCACCATATCGAGCCCTGGCTGAACGGCTGGATGCGCGTGATCAGGCTTTGCAATAGAAATTGAGGAGAGGGTATTTGGGACGGTTGGCTGGTAAGGTTGGGATCATAACCGGTGCGGCATCGCTAAATGGTATCGGGTTTGCCTGCGCGGCAACTATGTTGGCCGAAGGCGCGCAGGTCATGATCACTGATATAGAAGGTGATGCTCTGGAAAAGTCGGTGGCAACATTAGACTGTGCCAGCAATCAGCGCGCATGGATGGAACATGATGTCGGCAGTGAGGGGGACTGGGACAGAGTGATCGCTGACACACTGAGCCGGTTCGGGCGGGTCGACATATTAGTCAATAATGCTGGAATATCCCAAATGCGGCCGATGGATGTGGTTACAGAGCCTGAATGGCAGAACCTGATCCGCATTAATTTGACCGGCCCGTTTCTGGGCGCCCGGGCAGCAATGCGTCAGATGCGTGAACAGGGAACAGGTGGTTCGATCATCAATCTTTCGTCAGTCGCCGGATTGGTTGGTGTGGAGGGTATGCCCGCTTATACAGCCAGCAAGGGCGGTGTCCGCCTGTTGACCAAGAATATTGCGCTTGAAGGGGCCAAAGAAGGCATTCGTTGCAACAGTGTCCATCCCGGCATGATTTTGACCGATATTCTGCGTGACCCAATAGAGAACGCCCCTGGAACGCTGGAAGCAGTGCAAGCTATGATTCCAGCCGGGCGACCCGGATCGGCAACAGAGGTGGCCAATGTAGTCCTGTTTCTGGCGAGTGATGAGAGCAGCTATGTGACCGGGACTGAGCTGGTCGTCGATGGTGGATTTACAGCCCGATGAGTGGCTTGAGTGCAGAAAACAGGCCCTTTTCGGGATGAATGTGTAGGAAGAACGCGTGACCAAGAGAGAACTGTCCAGCCAGGCGAAGGCCGTCAAAGAAGAATTCATCCGCCTGCGTGGCTTCTGGGTGGATGAATATGATGAGATGGCCATATTGTGTCCGGAATTCCTAGAAAGATTGGTTGCGACGGGTTCTATCGTCAAAAAATCCTCAACCCTTTCTCCCAAACTCCACCATCTGGTGGCCGTTGCTCTTGATGCGTCAGTGACGCATCTTTTCGATGAAGGTACTCGATTGCACATGCGTGCTGCCTTTGAGTTGGGGGCGACCAAGGAGGAGATGGTTGAGGTTATTCAAATCCTCAGTTTTTTAGGCCTCCAATCGCAGCTTGTCGCGCTTCCCATAGTTATTGATCTGCTGGATGAAAACGATGTCACGCGTAAACAAGCCATGCGTACGCATGATACTGAAGATGAAAATCTCAAGGAACGCTTCATAAAGAATACAGGGGCGTGGAGCGTGGCGCATGATATGCTGCTTGGGGTCTCGAAAGATTACTTTCCGACATATCTCGACCAGCTCGATGTGCCCTATCAGGGCAGTGCCCTTGATCCACGCGAACGTGCGCTGGTACTGTTTGCCGCCAATGTGTCGATCACTCACCTCACCTGCCGGGGAATTCGTGAATCGGCAGAAGCTGCGCTGGCATCAGGCTGTTCAGGTGAAGATCTCATCCATGTCCTGCGCTTGGCGAGTTCGCTGGGGCTACAGTCTTGTGTCAGATCATTCCCGATCCTGCTCGATGAACTTGACCGGCTGGACGAGAAACAGGGTTAACAGCGGCGCAGAATGGTGCAAGCAGGCTAATTCGGCAAGCTGGGAAATAACCAGGACAGAAAGGTATTAGTTGCCGCCGATCGGCGATCAGCTTCTCTTGTGCACAGCATAAGAGGGCGGCGAGCCCATTCTTCATCAAGCGGTAAGATTACCGTATTGAAGTTCTCGTCCTCTGCCTGTGCGGCGGTTGCAGGAAGGATTGCAATGCCAAGGCCAGCGGCAACCATGCGGCGTACAGATTCGAAACTCGTGGTATAGGCCCGCTCGATAATCTTCCCGCCAAGCGCTTTTGCCTGTTGGCGGTAAAGCGTTGACAGGCCACTCTCTCTTTGAATTCCGATAATGGGTTCAGCCAGCACATCGGCAAAGCGCAATTCACTCCTTTCACGAAAAGGGTGGTCCGGTGGCGTAATGATTACAAGATGATCGACGAAAAAGGGGGTAAATTGCAGGTTTGGTGTGTCGGGTGTTTCTGGCACGAGTGCAAGATCGACTTCGCCCACCGCAACGCTGTGCATTGCGACGCCAGCAGTTTCTTCGATAATCTGGATATGTATCCCTGGAAAATTACGGATAAAGCTTTTTATTTTCTGGGGTAGATTACCCGAACAAGGGGTCATTGGCGCGCTTATGCGTACCACACCACTTCTCCCCGCGCGTACATCTTCCAACTCGTCCGCGATGCCTTCCAAGCGTTCAAACACCTCGCCAAGCTGTGAAACGAACTGCGTACCTGCATTGGTAAGCGCGACACCGCGCTCGTGCCTGTCAAACAGATTGATACCGATACGCTTTTCCAGTTCGCCAACGCGACGGCTGACTGCCGAGAGCGAAGTGAATTCACGTTCTGCGGCGCGGGCAAAACTTTTCTCGATTGCTGCCGCCAGAATGATGCGCATACTCACAAGATCAAAACCAGCATCGGCCCAGGCATGCGACTGAGCGGCCGGGGTTTCTTGCTCAATTTCAGTCATTTTCCTCTCCAGACCAATATGCCAGATTCTATGGCTCCTACTTGGCGGTATAGCAGATTGGTAGCAATCGCATATTCTGTCTGTAGATGTAGCCTGCCTTGCGAAAACAGGAATTCAAAATCGCGCGCGTTCCGAATTACTCATATAACGTAAAGTTATGGAAGGCTTCGTGATGAGTGCAAGGAATACAGATGAGAATCGCTTCGGTTCTTTCGAGACATTACCTGGGGTTATGGACCTGGACAGCCATGAGATGATCCCGATGCCGCTTTGGGCAGATGCGTTCGGCCAGGAAGCGGTTGACCTTTATCTTCCGCTGATTTCCGGTGCTCATGCAGGGCGTGCCAAGAAACGAATGGGCAATGCCAATAACACGATTCGTGATGATGTGACGTCCGATGTGACCCCGATCACGCAGGATACCGTGTGGAATCAAAAAGGGCCCGAAGCGCCTTCCTCGATTGATTTCGGGCGCCGACCTGAAGTTATGGACGCAATGGGGATCGAACGTCAGTTCGTATTTCCCAGCTTTGGCATTACCGGCATGAACCTCTACTATAACCCTGCTGCACCGGCCATTTTCGGGTTCGATCCGAATGAAGTGGACCAGCGCCGCATCGGCAAAGCCATGATGTGCGGTTATAATTCTTGGGCAGAGCGCATAACGCGGGAGGTTGATTCCACGCGGCTGAGGCCCGTCGGAATTGTATGTGAAGAATCTGTCGCGAATCTTATTGCTACTACTGAAAATCTTATCAGTTGTGGCATGAAAGGTATCTATCTCCCTGCGGTACCGCCCGGAGGCACCTCACCGGCAGATCGCGCTCTCGACCCGGTGTGGCACCTGTGTGCCGACAACGATATCCCCATTGTGCTGCACCTCGGCAGCGAGTTCGGTTTTTTTGAGCCGGGTTGGTACGCCAATGTCCCTGAATTCAGTTTTGGCTATCGGGATTCAGTGGAATTTCCGGTTGAACCGTTTCGCGCCTCGGCACTGCACTTCCCTCTGGAGGCATTTCTCGGAGCGATGATCTTTGGAGGCGTTTTTGAGCGCTTTCCAGGTCTACGCATGGGTGTGATCGAATGTGGGTCACATTGGGTGGCGCCATTGGCGCATAAACTCGACCTGTGGGCTAGGCAATTTGGCAAGCGTCTTGCTTCGCTGATTTCTTATCCGCCGTCTGAATACCTGGCCCAGAATGTGCGCGTGACGCCTTTTCATTTTGAACCTTTTGATGATTATATCGAACAGAACCCGCATCTTGCGTCGGTTTATTGCTACAGCACCGATTACCCTCATCTTGAAGGCGGGGTGGATTCCAAGCGGCGGATGTATGACCGGGTGTCAAGGCTTGGTCCCGACATGGTCAGGCGTTTCTTTGTTGATAATGGCAAATGGGTTTTGCCCAATTAATCGCTAGATGGCCCAGAAGTTTGGAGCGTTCCGTGTGGTCAGCGCGACACTGCCTTCAGCAATCCGGAATTGACTGGGCCGTACCTCATTCGTGTATGACAATCATCGTGTAATTTAACGACCCTGGCTGCAGGCATTCCGCAGCGCATGGGTTGATTTCAAGAGGAGAATTCCCAGTGAATATACAAGCTCACCCTTCGAAAGCGGATTGCTTCGAAGGATATAAGGTAATTGACGTAGATACGCACCTTTCTGAGCCGCATGATTTGTGGACGCGGAATGCGCCGGAGAAGTTCAAGGATCGGGTTCCGCAGGTCAAGATGGTCGATGGCAAGCGTGCATGGGTTATCGATGGCGACAAGGTCATTGGTCGTGGAGCGTGCCCCAACAGCGCTATCCTGAAGGATGGCACGAAGCCGCCGGGCTTTGCGTTCATGGATTATCAAATCGAAGAAGTGCATGACGGTGCCTCTAAAGTGAAAGAGCGCCTCGAATTTATGGATGATTACGGCATTGCCGCCCAGATCATCTATCCCAACCTGCTGGGTTTTGGTGGCCAGAAGGCAGCCAATGTCGACGCAGATCTGCGCCTGCTTTCAATGCAGCTTTACAATGACGCGATGGCCGAAATGCAGGAGCAGTCGGGTGGCCGCCTGTCCGGTATGGCGCTTCTTCCCTGGTGGGATATCGAGGGTTCGGTTAAGGAGGCGATCCGTACGGCGGATATGGGCCTGCGCGGTATCAACATTAATCCAGATCCGCATACAAAGCATGATAATAATGGCAATTTGCTGCCGGCACTGGGTTCGACCGCATGGGATCCGTTGTGGGAGGTCTGCGTCGACCGCAAGCTTCCGGTCAACTTCCACATTGGCGGATCGGAGCAATCGATCGACTGGTTCGGTGACCAGGCATGGCCGTCATTCGATGACGAGCACAAGGGTATGCTGGGCGGCGCAATGCTGTTCTTCGGTAATGCTCGCATAATGGCGAACCTCATTCTCTCAGGCGTGTGTGATCGCCACCCCGATCTGAAGTTCGTGTCGGTTGAAAGTGGTATCGGCTGGATCCCGTTCTTGATGGAGGCGCTGGACCACCAATATTTCGAGATCATCACCAAGCCCAGCCTTCAGAAGCGCCCCTCTGAATACTTCAAGAGCAATTTTTACGGCTGTTTCTGGTTCGAGCGGCGTGACCTTTCGAAGGTCATTACCGATGTCGGCGTGGACAATGTCCTATTTGAAACGGACTATCCGCACCCGACGTGTCTCTATCCGGTCGACAAGGTGTCTGGCGCGATGGGTGATCTTGGAGCAGAAGGCATCCAGAAGGTGCTGAGCGGCAATGCCGCGAAACTGTACAACATCAACCTTTGAACAAAAATGCCGCCCGGTTCGCCGGGCGGCACTCCATATGACAATTGAGAATAGGCAGAGGGTGTGAAATGAGCGACTATGATATCGTCATCCGGAATGGTACCGTTTTTGACGGGACGGGTGTCGAACCGGTGCAGGCTGATGTCGCTATTATTGGGGACAGGATCGCTGCGGTCGGTAATGTCGAGGGCTTAGCGGCGGAGGAAATCGACGCGACGGGCATGATCGTGACCCCCGGATTTGTCGATACACACACCCATTATGATGGTCAGGCGATTTGGTCAGACCGGCTTTTGCCAACATCTCAGCACGGCGTGACCACGGCGGTTGTCGGGAACTGCGGCGTTGGCTTTGCGCCGTGCCGCAAGGAAGACCAGGAAGAACTGGTGTGCCTGATGGAAGGGGTGGAAGACATCCCGGAAATCGTACTGACCGAGGGTTTGACCTGGGACTGGGAAACATTCGCCGAATACCTCGATGCGCTGGAAAGCAGGCCGCGTGACGTCGATATTGGGGCCTATCTGCCGCATTCGCCCTTGCGTGTTTATGTGATGGGCGACCGCGCAATCCGCCGTGAAGTTGCTACCGAGGCGGACATCGCCGGGATGCAGGAACTTGTCAAACAAGCGATGGATGCTGGCGCGCTTGGCTTTGCCACTTCGCGCGTGACGTCGCATCGTAACAGTCGCGGCGAAGCGATTCCAACCTATGAATCTGATATGCAGGAACTGTTCGCGATCGGTGATGCGTTGAAGGAAAAGGGCTCTGGCCTGATCCAGATCGTGCCCAATGTAGACAAGGACCGAGTCAAGGATGAACTGCACGATCTGGGCAGATTGGCCCAGCGTTGCGGGCGTCCGTTGATGATGTCATTCGCGCAATATCATGACGACCCCGAAGGGTGGCGCGATAATCTTCAGATCATCGACAGCTATAACCAGCAGGATGGTGTTGCTTTCCAGGCGCAGGTTCATACGCGCTCAACTTCAGCGATGCTTGGGTTTGATGCGTCGACCAACCCGTTTGCCTTGTGCCCTTCTTATGCAGCACTTGCTGAATTGCCACTTGAGGACCGAATCCGGGAACTCGAAAAGCCCGAAGTTCGTGCGCGGCTGCTGAGTGAAGAGCCGGTCGACAATGGCAACCCGATGTTTGGCATCATGCGTCGCTATGAGATGATGTATGAGTTGAATGGTGACCCGGACTATGAACCGAAGCCGGAAGAAAGCATCGCCAACAGGGCGCGCGCAGCTGGTGTCACTCCCGATGAATTGTCCTATGACCTGTTGCTGAAGGATGGGGGCAGCAACCTTTTCCTGATGCCGCTAGCCAATTATGCGAACGGGGATCTAGAGGCAGTGCGTACGATCATGCTTGATCGCAACACGACTCTGGGACTTGGTGATGGCGGTGCGCATTATGGCGTGGTGTGTGATGCTGGCTACCCCACCTTCATGCTGACCTATTGGACGCGAGACCGCAAGGAAGGCAGGCTTTCCTTGCCTTGGGTTATTCATGCGTTGACTTTGGAACCAGCGGCATCAATCGGTCTGATGGATCGCGGTGTATTGGCCCCGGGCTACAAGGCTGATGTTAATGTCATAGACTATGACAATCTGAAACTTCATCGCCCCTTTGCCGTTCGCGATCTGCCCAACGGCGGGCGCCGACTAACTGATATCCCCGATGGTTACAAGGCAACTATCCTTAGCGGTAAGGTGACCTGGCGTAATGGCGAGCCGACTGACACGCTTCCGGGGAAACTGATCCGTGGCGTTCAGGAACGGGTTGCTGACAGCTCGTCCTGCGAATTGGCTTGATCAGAACTGCAAGTTATATTTGACTGATTGAACCGGTATCGTGACGGTCAGGACCAGCTCAGATCATGATTTTTGAGCGGTAACGACCGGATTCTTTTGCCGGTCGCACGGAATATAGCGTTGCAGATTGCAGGAGCAACTGGTGGAACGGGCGTTTCGCCACAGGGCTCCATCTTCTTCCCGCCAGTATTTCCGCCAAAATGTACCCTTATTTCAGGTACCTCAGAGATCCGCAGAACAGGGTAGTCGTGAAAATTACTTTGCACTACACGACCGTTCTCAAGAGTGATCTCTTCGCGCAGAGTGTTGCTGAGGCCAAACAGGATTCCGCCCTCCATTTGGGCCTTTAACCCGTCCGGGTTGATGACTGTTCCGACATCGAATGCGACATCGATACTGTGAACAGTCAATTCGCCCTTCGGTGTGACAGAAACTTCGGCGATCTGGCCTGTAATCGTTCCATGATCCAGATTGATTGCAAATCCCTGTGCCCGTCCACGGGGAAGGGATTTGCCCCAATTCGCCCTTTCGGCAACTTCGTTCAGCACGTTGAGCCAACCCGGATCCTTGGCATTGCGCAGCAGCCATCGGCGCAATTCTATGGGGTCATGACCACCTGCATGGGCCACTTCGTCAATAAAGCACTCAACCTGAAATGTCGCACCTGAACCACGAAACGAATTGACCAGTACGTGAGTCAGTACAGCGTGATATTCTAGCCGCGAGTTGGAAAATTCGTAAGCGGTTTCTGTGGCTATCGGGCGCATCGCGATCACGTCAAAATCGGTGAATTTGGGGTCGAGCTGTTTCTGAAAAGAATGCCCAACCTGCCGGACGAACCATGCCGTTGGAAGCCCGTCTGCACCGAGCCCCGCCTTGAAGCCAGTAACGGCATTGGGGCGATAGGCACCCTGGCGGGTCACCTCTTCTCGGCTCCAGATCAGCTTGACCGGCCTATCCAACTGCATCGCAATTGCAACTGCTTGACGGGTTTCGTCATTTGGATTGCGGCGGCCGAACTGACCGCCAACCGTCACCGGATGAATGCGTATCTGATTTGTAGCAAGTCCCGATTCTTCTGCCGCTACATTGAGCGCCGTGTTGAGGTCCTGTGTGGGAACCCACAGGTCCAGCTTACCTGATTTGTAATGCGCGGTCGCATTGAGCGGTTCCATCGCCGCATGTTCCTGGTAAGGTGCTTCATAATCAGCTTCGATCACCGTGTCCGCGCTCTTCATTGCGGCCTCGAAATGGCCAACATCGCGCGCGATAGGACTGGGTTGGTCCAGTATTGTTCGAAAATCTGCGGTTATCGTCGCAGAGCTGACCTTGCCTGCGTCCCCTTCGTTCCATACAGCTTCTATCGCATCTACAGCATTTTTGGCATTCCAGTAATGATCTGCAACGACAACGATCGCACTGCGTAAGCGGCTAAGCCTTGTCGCTGGTGTCGATTTGTCATTTTGAGGGCCGATAGTTAGCACCTTTTGAACGCCGGGCATGGCCTTCACAGTGGCAAGGTTGAATCCATGCAGTATCGCCCCTTGCACCGGAGCTTGCAGGATTGATGCATAGAGCATTCCAGGGACTATGTGATCGATCCCATAAGTTGCTGACCCGTCGACCTTTTCGCGCAAATTTAACTGGCTCAATGATCGCTTGCCGACCAGCGTCCATAACTGGGGCGGCTTTATTGCTGGTTCCGAGGCAACGGTGGTGGTTGCTGCTGCGCTCGCAATCTCGCCATAACCCATTGTCCGACCCGATGGGCCATGGGTTGCCTTTCCATCATTCAGTGAAACCGTTTCTACAGCTACATTCCATTTGTTTGCTGCGGCTAGTCGCAATCGTTCACGCGCGCTCGCCCCTGCCTGCTGCACTGCTTCGCGGAGCAGAAAAGCGCGTCCGGAAAACCATGTCAGAAACCCGCCTTCATCCGTGATCGGAGAACCCTGGCTCACGTCCTGGCTTATATCGGCATATTCAAACTGTATCCCTGCAGGGTTGAACGGTAGTTCCTCGCACAAAAACATAGCCAATGAGCAGTTAGTGCCGTTTCCGGTTTCTACCTTCGGTGTCCTGAGAATGGGAACGCCATCGGGCGATATCGAGAGCCACACACCCAAACTCGCACCGGTGCGTTTATGGACGTTATTGGCCGGGCTGCCACTTTCTGTGGTCACTATGGCGACACCTACGACCAATGCCCCTGCAACCGCCGCGGAAGTGACAATAAACTTGCGGCGCGAAATCAGGGTGCTGGTATCGGTTTCAGGCATCACGGCTTGTCTTCAATTCAATTGCGGCTTCGTGGATTGCACGGCGAATGCGCGAGTAGGTGCCGCAGCGACATATGTTGTCGACATAGGTATTAATGTCTTCGTCGCTTGGTTCGGGAATTTGTGCGAGCAAGGCTGCGGCCGCCATTAGCATGCCCGATTGGCAATATCCGCATTGCGGAACATCCAGTTCCACCCACTTGCGTTGCAGGACATGGCTGGCATCGATTGAAAGCCCCTCGATCGTCGTAACTTCACTCTCGCCAACCGCTTCGATAGGGTACTGGCAGGATCGTACAGCCTGGCCATCAATGTGAACGGTGCAGGCACCACACTGCGCAATGCCGCAGCCAAATTTCGTGCCGGTCATCTCTAAATGATCGCGCAAAGCCCAGAGTAAGGGTGTTCCAGGCAGGGCATCGATTTCGCGATCTGCACCGTTAATGTTGAGCGTGAACATAATCGCCCATCTCCCGCTGTGGTAAGCGTTGCAATACCGATTGGCGCGACTTCTCGCTGCTTATACCACACGATTTAGTGAAGGTGGCAAACAAACGACAATGCCGAAAACCGACAGCCTGCCTTCGGAAATCCTGCATTGTCCATTGCGTGGTTCCGCTCAAAGAAGAGGGCGGCGGCTGTTTCGCTGACGCGAGCAGTCAAATTCAGGGCGCATGATTCGAGATGCATAAAGGTTATTTCTCATATCTTCGTTCTGTATTTTCGTTTTCGTGCAAACTGGCGTAGCCGTTTGCAATTGACCAGAATTGGTGCCCGCCGGGTATAGGGCGGTCAGAGGGGGTGGCGAACTTTTCTAAATTGTTGGGCTGAGATCTATGGGGTTGCTGGACGAAATATAATTCGTGGTGCCCTGAATTTTTGTTTGGCCGAACGATTGATGCTGCTCTGCTTAGTGTTCAGTTGAGTATTACAAAACAAGTTTCAGTTCGTGAATTGAAGAGTTGTAATTATGGGGAGGATAACAATGAAAAAGAATGTTTCAGGTCTATTGGCGGGTCTGTCGGTGCTTGGCTTGGCTGTCGGCGCGCAACCTGCGCTTGCGCAGGGTGAGGATGGTGCTGGTGCTGCAATCGGCGAAATCTTGGTTACCGCGCAAAAGCGGGCTGAAAACCTTCAGGATGTTCCGATTTCAGTGGCTGTTGTTTCTTCGGACACGCTTGAAAGTTTGAACGCGACGAACCTGCAGCAATTGCAGGGTACCGTCCCCAACGTGCAGATCAACAATTATACAACGACACCGACGAGTGCTGTTTATACTATTCGTGGTATCGGCATTATCGAGCCGGACCCTTATGCGGGTAACACGGTGAGCATCGTGGTTGACGGTATCCCGCAATATTTCTCGCTTGGTGCGCTTGCGGATGTTTATGATATTGAGCGGATCGAAGTTCTGCGTGGGCCGCAAGGTACGCTGTTTGGTGCCAACACAACTGGTGGCGTTGTCAATGTCGTCAATAAGCAGCCTGAGCAGGAATTTGGCGGACGCATCGACCTGGCTTATGGCAATTATGACCACGTTACTGCTGGCGGTGTCCTGAATGTCCCATTGGCCGAAAGCCTAGCTGCACGATTTGTTGTATCACATGATCAGCGTGAAGGTTATATCACAAACGTTGTTGATGGCCGGGACCTTGGTCGTCGTAATGTGACGTTATTCCGAGCTGCCTTGAAGTACGATCCGGGTTCGAATTTCGATTTCACCTTGTCGGGCGAGTATGGACGTACGCGTAACGGCGCGCCGCCGGTTGTGCAGGGTGCATTGCCGGGTGAGCTTGTCTATGTGCCGGAAGGCTTTCGCGGTATGTATGCCTCGCCGTGTCTCCCAGCCGGTTCGCGTTGTTCGGCGCCTGACAATTACGTGACTGGGCAGGTTCTCGGCCCGGTGGATGCTGCAGGCAATATTGTCGATCCGATCCGCGATATCGAGAGCATGGATACTTATGCGGTGACCGGTACGATCAACATATATGATACGCCAATCGGCGACATCACTTCGATCACCGGTTACAAGGATATTCACAACCACAACTATACCGACCAGTCCGGCGTTTCGGTTTTCTTTGCCGATACTTATCGCGAAACCAACGGGTGGCAGTTCAGTCAGGAGCTGCGGACCGCTGCAGAATTGTCGGACAGCGTTACGTTGCAGGTTGGCGGCTTCTATTTGAAGACGCACTTCAATCACCAGTCCGACCTGCGTCTCAACTTTTCCGCCCCGACCGCCTATGACTTCGTGGCCGATACAGTCACATATGGTTTCCCCGGCGTTCATGTGCACAACTCTGAAATCCAGGATAATTATTCCCTGTCGGGTTTTGCGCAGGCTTATGTCGATCTGACGGATCGTCTTCGTTTCCAGGCCGGCATCCGTTACACGCATGAGAAGACGGAAATGCTGGCTTCGGCCATCAATACACTTTCGACAACCGGGGTGACGCAGCTAAGGCAGCCTCTCAACGAGCTCGGCGGGGATAACATTCTTCTGCTCACGGTCGCCCCGCCACTGGGTGTGGAAAGCTGGGACAATGTCGGCTGGAAGCTTGGCTTTGATTATAAGGCGACTGACGATGTTCTGCTTTATGGCTTGTGGTCACGCGGTTTCAAGTCGGGCGGCTTTACCGGTCGTATTGCGGCACCGCAGGATCTTGGGCCGTTCAATCCGGAAAAGGTCGACACTTTCGAAGTGGGCATCAAGGCAGATCTGCTCGACCGGCGTCTGCGTGTAAATCTCGCGGCATTCTATACGGACTACCGCGACATGCAGCTGGCAGTGATCGGCTTTACCGAAGATCCCAACACTGGTCAGCAATTGCAGTCCAACGGTATCATCAACGCCGCCAGCTCGATCATCAAGGGCTTCGAAGCTGAGGTTACAGCAGTGCCGTTTGCTGGGTTTACGCTCGAGGGATCGCTCGCTTATCTGAGCGCAGAATACGATGAATTCCTTTTCGCGACCGGCGCAAATGCGGCTATCGATCTCAAAGGCGAACGTCTGCAGAATGCGCCTAAATGGACCAGTTCGGTCGCTGCTAACTACGAGTTCCCGGTCGGGTCGATGGATGGTCGTCTGCGCGTGCAGTACAACTATCAGAGCGATAAGCTGCTCAGCAACATCCTCGACACAGCGCGTTCGCAGGTGCAGGCGCAGCATATCGTCAATGCTAACGCCGACCTGAAGGTAAATGAGAGCCTTACTATCGGCGTCTATGCGACCAACTTGTTTGACAACCGCTACATCAATGCGGCGAACGACTTCCCAGGCCTGCTCGGCCCGGTCAGTTATGCGCCGCCGCGGATGTACGGGATCAAGGCTGGTTACCAGTTCTGATGTCATGATCCGGCCCTGCGGCGCGTTCGAGCGTCGCAGGGCCGCAATCAGAGGTGCCTTTGCTGTAGCCGCAATTTTCCTACATCGACCTGAGGGTGGTATAGGAATACAGGCGGTCGTTTTCTTTTACGAACTCGGGAGACTGCGATGACTGCGAAGGAGGCGGATCAGCCGTGTGCCAGCCATCAACGCTGGCAGGTGGGTGATGTAACAATCACCAAATTCGTCGATTGCGTGGAAGCGCACGATCTTTCCCACATATTCACCGACGCGACGCGCGACGCAGTGCTCGCAATTGATTGGCTGAAGCCGCACTTCGTCACCCCGGAAGGGCTTGGCCTGCTGAGCTTTCACGCACTCGTCGTTGAAACGCCAGATCGGCGCATTATTGTCGACACCTGCTGGGGCGACGGCAAGGATCGCGGCCCATGGGAAGTCCGGTCGAACCTCCAAACACGCTTTTTGCAGAATCTGGAAGATGCGGGTTTTGCGCGTGAAAGTTTCGACACAGTGCTCTGTACGCACCTTCACGTAGACCACGTCGGCTGGAATACGATGCTGGTTGATGGCAAGTGGGTGCCCACGTTCCCCAAGGCCCGCTATTTGCTGGATCGAACAGAGTTTGAATTCTGGCGCAATCCCCATGACGTCCCAAATGGTGATGGGTTTGCTGATGTGCAGGACCTTTGCTTCCTGGATTCAGTGAAACCAGTTTACGATGCAGGTCTGATCGATCTGGTCGAGGGGACACACAGCGTCTGCGACGAAGTCAGCCTCCTCCCAACCCGGGGCCACTCCGCAGGCCATGTCAGCATCCACATTTCGTCCCAGGGTGAGGAAGCCGTCATCACAGGAGATATGACGCATCACCCCTGCCAGCTTGTTCATCCCGAATGGGGGCTGAAGGAAGATTACGATTTCGACCAGGCACGGCGCACACGGGAAAAGCTGTTTAACGATGTTGCTGAAAGGCCGGTTCTGGTCATCGGTACGCACTGGGCGGGTGTGACTGCGGGCTACGTTCGCCGTGACGGCGAAGTGTATCGGCTCGAATATGAATAACCCTGATAGCCGGGCGGACGTTTGGCGCATCGGTGATAAGAGGAATAGTTAATATGAGATCGGCAGTTGAAAATGGTGGCGAGCTTTTGAACCAGGTGGATCGACTTGGCGACCCGGCGTTCTTCCTGGCACCGGATTTTCACCTGACGCTGAAGGAACTCCGGGAAAATCGCCCTGTGGCATGGACACAGGCTTGGACGGACCGGGGTTTTTGGTCGGTCGCCCGCTATGCCGATATCAAGACTGTGCTGAATGACGCTGAGTTGTTTTCGTCAGAGGCATATGGCAGCCAGATGCCAACAGACCCGCACATGTATGACACGCCCGAACAGCGCAAGGCAGGTGGTGTCGGGTTTATTCCGACTTTTACTGATGGCAAGATCCACGATGATATTCGTCGCGCGGTTTACAAGCCTTTCGGGCCGGCCCAGGTCGCCAAACTGGCAGAGCTCTGTCAGGAAGTGTGCGACGATTTGATCGACGGGATCATTGACCAGGGTGAGTGTGAGTTCGTTAGCGAGGTTTCGGCCCGCTTGCCGATGTATATCATCTGCAAAATCCTTGGTCTCCCGCGTGAGGATTGGGAAAAGATGCACGGATATGTGAACTCGGTCGTCAATAATGAAGATCCGGATGCACAGCTGGGTGCTGACCCGGTAGAAACATTGCGGATCGCGCAGAAATGGCAAATCGATTACTTGCGCGATGCCATTCGTTCGCGGCGGGCCAATCCTACAGACGATCTGATCTCTCGTTCGGCCACGGCTAAGATGGGCGACGATCTGATCCCGGAGGAGAATATCCTGTGGTGGTGCTGGTCATTCGTGGTTGGAGGATTCGAAACTTCGCGCAACGTCATTTCCGAAGGGCTTCTTGCGCTGATCAACAATCCCGATCAGGCTGAACTGCTGCGCAAGGAACCCTCGCGAGATCGCGAAGCAGCCGAGGAAATGGTGCGTTGGACTACGCCCTCGCCGCAGATGATGCGTACCGCCATGCGCGATACGGAATTGGCAGGACAAAAGATCAAGAAGGGCGACTGGCTTATTTGTTGGATGGCTTCGGGCAATCGCGACGAAGCGGTATTCAAGGATCCGTACAAGTTTGACATTACCCGCTCGCCCAATCCGCATCTTTCCTTTGGTTACGGTCCGCACAATTGCATTGGCCGCTATATCGGTTTGCTAGAAATCAAAATGATAATCATGACTATTCTCAACCGGATGCAGGACATTGAACTCGCCGGAAATGTAGAGCGTGTCGCGTCCTGTTTCGGCATGGGGATTAAGCGCATGCCGATCCGCTTCAAGTGCAGGGATATCGCTGGATCCGATTAAGTTTGATCATGCGCCTGGCTTTCCCACGAACGATATTTGCGCCAGTTGGGGCACTGCTGCTTTCCTGCTGTTCGATCGGTGGGACTGACGAGGCATCATTGCCAATACCTTCCACAAATGACCCCACGATCGATGCGTCGGCTGACTGGTTTTCCACGGGGCGCGGGTACGATGGGTCGCACTTTGGGGAGATGGACCAGATCGACCGTGAAAGTGTCGATCGCCTTGGCCTTATCTGGTCGCTCGATCTGCCTGGGGAGCATACGCTTGAGGCGACACCGTTGGCTGTGGATGGCGTGCTCTATTTCACCGGACAGATGGGCAAGGTTTATGCGGTCAAGGCGGTGAATGGGAAAGTGCTGTGGGAATACGATCCCCAGACCTGGAAGTACCGGATTGAAAATCAGCGGTTGATGTTCCCGGTCAACCGCGGGGTGGCCTATTTGCAAGGCAGCGTTTTCGTAGGCACCCGCGATGGAAGGTTGATCGCGGTCGATGCCAGGTCCGGTAAGGAGCGATGGAGCCGGCAAACCGTCGATCCGAAATCTAAGAAATACATCAGCGGTGCGCCGCTGGCTTTCGATGGCAAGGTGGTAATCGGTAATGGCGGTGGCGACTATGGAGAGCGCGGCTACCTCACTGCCTATGACGCGAAGACGGGAGATCAGCTCTGGCGGTTCCACACTGCGCCGGGTGACCCGGCAGCAGGTTTCGAAAGCAAAGCCATGGAAATGGCATCTTCGACCTGGAGTGGGGAGTATTGGAAAGTTGGCACAGGTGGTGGGCCCTGGAACGGTTTCACCTATGATGCCGAACTAAACCGCCTGTATATCGGAACAGGTAATTCCGGGCCCTACGATCCGGAGGTTCGCAGCCCGGGAGGCGGCGATAATCTCTTCCTCGCTTCCATCGTGGCGGTAGACGCCGATAGTGGTAAGTATATCTGGCACTATCAGGTGAACCCGCGCGAGGCGTGGGATTTTAAGGCGACGATGAACATTGTGCTTGCCGATCTCGAAATCGGCGGTGAGCGTCGACCGGTTCTGATGCAGGCACCGACCAATGGTTTCTATTATGTGATAGACCGGCGCGACGGGAAGTTGATCTCTGCCGGGAAAACCGGAAAGGTCACCTGGGCAGAGCGGATTGATGTCAAGACAGGCCGCCCTGTTGAGATGCCCAATGTGCGTTATGACCAAGGCGAGGTGACTTTTTGGCCCAGCCCGTTTGGCACGCACAACTGGCAGCCGATGTCTTTCAGCCCGCAGACTGGGCTGACCTATATCCCGACAATCAAAGCCCCGGCCACCTATCGACGTTCTGCCGATACTCTTTTCGAAGGTGGTGGTACTGAATTTATCATCCGCAAGATCGATCCTGATGATGGCACTGGGCGACTTGTCGCCTGGGATCCTGTCGCGCAGAGAGAACGCTGGTCTGTCGCCCAACCGAATTTATGGAATGGAGGTGTGTTGAGCACCGGCGGCAGACTTGTTTTTCAGGGCGATTTTGACGGAAATTTCAATGCCTTTGACGCTGAAAATGGTGAGAGGCTCTGGAACTTTGACGCTGGTCTGGGGATTATTGCCGCGCCGATCACATATATGGTCGACGGTACACAATATGTGTCGGTCCTGGTGGGTTATGGGGGCTCAACCCAGTCGCTGGCGTTATTTACCAGGGCAGGGTGGAAATATGGGCTGCAGCCACGCAGGTTGCTGACATTCGCGCTTGACGGCAAAGAGCGCCTGCCACCGACACCGCCGCGCGATTATTCTTACAATCCGGTTGAGATTCCGGGTTTGAGGATCGACAGGATGGCTGCTGATCGAGGGGCAAAGCTTTACAACACGAAATCCTGCGTCGTGTGCCACGGGTTTAACGCCAAATCTTCCGGGGCACCGGCACCGGATTTGAGAGAATCCGGAATCGCCGCCGACCTGAAATCCTTTGGCGAATTGTTGCGAGGCGGAGCTCTCGCCGAATTTGGAATGCCTAGGTTTGCCGACATGACAGATGCCGAGGTGCGTGATCTTTTCATGTTCATCCGCGCTGCCGCACGAAAAGGCGAGGGCGGAGAGGGGGCTGAGCCGGATACCGGCGGAGGCCGGTTTTGATGCAGCCAGCTAATAGGGAAAGAGGAAAAGTATGACTAGGCATAGCAGAATGCGCTTTGGTGCATTTGTCGCACCGTTCCACCCACTTGATGAAAACCCTCTGTTTTGGATCGATCGCGATCTAGAGCTGGCGATGTGGATGGACCAGCTTGGTTATGACGAATTCTGGATGGGCGAGCATCATTCCGGCGGTTACGAGATCAACGCCAGCCCTGAAGTGTTTATCGCCGCCGCCGCACAGCATACACGCTCCATCCGTTTTGGAACCGGCGTCTCATCCGTACCTTATCACCATCCGCTGATCCTGGCCGATCGCATCCGTCAGCTCGATTATATCACGCGCGGGCGAACAATGTTCGGTATCGGCCCAGGTTCACTCCCTTCTGATGCACACATGCTGGGTATCGAGACGAGCGAGGCGCGCGATATTCTTGATGAAGCGATCGAGCCGATGGTTCGCCTGCTGCGTGGTGAGGTTGTTACGAAAAAGACCAAATGGTTCACCCTGCAGGATGCGCGCCTGCAATTGTTGCCTTACGATGAAGCTGGCATGGAGATTGCGGTGGCCAGCATGGTTTCACCCACAGGTGCACATGCAGCGGGTAAGTGGGGGCTCAGCATGCTTTCGATTGGTGCCACCGCTTCGGGTGGTTTCAATGCGCTCAGTTCGAACTGGTCAATCGCTGAACAAATCGCCGCCGAAAATGGACAGACTGTGGATCGATCTAAGTGGCGGCTTGCAGGGCCGGTCCATGTTGCAGAAACGCGTGACAAAGCGCGGGAGAATGTTCGGTACGGCCTGCAGAAATGGATCGATTACTTTGCTTCGGTGGCGGTTTTGCCTTTCTCGCCTGAACCGGGGCTGGACCCGGTTGACGCCATGATCGACAGCGGTTTTGCCGTCATCGGAACACCTGACGATTTTGTGGCCCAGATGGAGCGGCTGCAAGAACAATCGGGCGGGTTCGGATGCTTCCTGCAAATTCATGTGCCCTGGGCGGACTGGGCAGAAACGAAGCGATCTTATGAACTGATTGCACGCTATGCCATGCCTAAACTCAACCGGCTCAACGTCAATCGCCGTGCTTCTGAGGATTTCCTTAAAGAAAACAATGCATTATTTCGGGGTGAGCTGCAGTCGGCCCAGAATGCGCGCATTGCGCAACATGCGGCAGAAAAGGGTGAGGAAAATCTCAATCCCGATATTCTTGAATCCATGAAGGGAAAGACGAATTGATCGGGGACCCGCGGCGATGATAGACGTTCTGACCCGGCGACTGAACGTGATCGAGGATCGCGAGCAGATCAATGAGGTGATCTACAAATATTGCCGGGCAATGGATCGCGGCGACCCGGCCTTGTTGCGCGAGGTTTTCTGGAGCGATGGTGGCTTTGGTCCTGGCAAGCCTACGGCGACGGCTGCGGTTTTTGTGGAGCCGCTCGTGGCTGCCCTGGTCGCCAAGTATGAGGCTACGCATCATGCGGTACACAATATACTGATCGATCTGGACGGGGATCGAGCTGATGTTGAGAGTTATTCTGTGGTCTATCATCGCAGCTTTCCGACCCGCGAAAGCAACGAAGCGGTGTTTGGCGGTGGTTGGCTGGGCCCCGATGGGATCGACCCCAAAGTGCGTAACGATTTTGTCGCCGGGGTTCGCTATCTTGACCGGTTTGAAAAGCGCGAAGGAATTTGGCGTATTCTCATCCGCAGCCTAGTGTTCGACTGGACCGAAGTCCGTCGAAGCAACGACCGCGGATTTGGGGCGCTGAACGATGAGACGATCCTGGGTTGTCGCGGGCAGGCCGATTACCTTTACAGCAGAGTGCGGTGAGGCAGGAACCCGAGCATAAGGCGTAGGTTCGGGCATACGAATACAGTGAAATGATCGAGAGGAATGAAAATGACGAGTAACAGGCATCGCTGGTATGTTGTTGGCTTGCTTAGTCTTCTCTACGCGCTTTCGATGGTGGACAGATTCGCGCTTGCCCTTTTGGCGGACCCGGTCATCACGGCATTCAGCCTTTCCGCATCGCAAATGGGCCTGTTGCTGGGGGTCGGCTTTGCACTTCTCTATTCTGTAACCGGTCTGCCGCTGGCGCATTTGCTGGACCGGCATACCCGTAAATATGTTCTGGTGAGCGGGGTAACGCTATGGTCGCTATCGACAATCATGTCCGCGTTCACGCAGGACTTTATGCAACTTCTGGTATGCCGCAGCGGTGTTGCGATTGGGGAGGCGGTGCTGACACCGGCTGCAATTTCGCTGATCGCGGATATGTTCGAAAGCGATAAGCGCAAGCTTCCAATCAGCGTCTATAGCTCGGTAAGCAGCTTGATGGTGACAGGATCGTTCATTGTCGGCGCGGCGGCGCTGCAGATGGCCACGATGATGAGCGGAAGTGTCGGGCTCGACCCCTGGCGGATCACACTCATTCTGGTAGGGGCCCCTGGTTTGTTGATTGCGCTGATTTTCGCAACTACCGTTCGCGAGCCGGTGCGGCGGGATGAGTCAGGAACTGGGGTGATCCCATCGGCTTCTACAAGTGAAGTGGTGGCATATTTGCGCGATAACTGGCGGTTCTATGTGCCGTTTTATCTTGCGCTCGGATCAATGAGTACGCTGCTGTTCGCAATCCTGTCGTGGGCTCCTACGATGCTGACGCGCGAATATGATTACAGCACTGCCGATGCAGGTTATGTCTTTGGTCTCGTCGGCATTGCAACTGGGCTTGCTGGCACTTTTCTCTGGCCGCAACTGGCTTCGCGCGTGGATAGCAACGGAACCGGTATCGGCTTTCTCAGAATAATCCTATTGTGCGTTATTATAGGGAGCGCGGGGTCATTTCTCGCGATGAGTTTCGGGATTCTTGCAGTCCTGTTTCTTGGGCTTGCCTTGGCGATGATGACGTTCCCTCCTGTTAATACAGCGCTTTCATCATTGCTGATTCAGGGTTTTGGTCCGGCTTCGATGCGGGCGCGGCTGATCGCTCTTAATATACTAGTGATGAATTTGTTCGGCTATACGATCGGGCCGCAGGTCATTGGCGCCTATATCGATGCGAACGAAGCCAATCTGATCAGCGGTGGGATCGCCTGGCTTGCTGTCTTTGCGGGGCCAATCGCGGCGTTCATGCTGGTTTTGGCACATCGTGGCTTCAGCAAGCAAGGGACCTGATCCGTAGATGCCCGTTCATGATGGGCGGGCATTTTGACAGTAGACGGGTATGGCCTGCTACTTGTATTGTCCGTCGCGGAAAGCGAAGATAGGGCAAAGGCGAGATTGGGGCGGGAAGCGATACCATGGACTTCAGGCAGATCCGCTATTTCGTACACGTTGCGGAATTTCGTAATATAACGCGCGCGGCTTCAATGCTGCGCATTTCGCAGCCTGCGCTTAGTCGGCAAATTCAGTTGCTGGAACAGGAACTCGCAACGAAACTGTTCCACCGCAAAGGCCATGGGCTGGTGCTGACCGCCGATGGCGCACTGTTTCTGGACCACTGTACGCGCCTCCTCAAAGAGTTTGAGGAGGTGAAGGGCCTGTTCCAGCGCCGTCGTAAGAGCTCCGAACTTACAGGTGTGGTTGGGATCGGGATGCCGGTGCCGATGATCCAGATGTTTGCCAGCCCATTCCTGTCGCAGTTCACCCATGCGTTCCCTGGGATTTTCCTGCGGATGGCGGAAGGGTTCAGCGCGCTTTTACACGAATGGCTTTTGAGCGGGAGCATGGATCTGGCAATGCTTTACGGTATCAGCAACAGCAAGGTTTTGGTCCAGCAGCGCTTGGTGGTTGAAGATCTTGCCCTTCTTGCACCCGCTCACCTGCCTTTTGCCAAAGGGGGGAACCCGATTTACCTGAGAGAGATTGGCGATACCGCCATGATCCTCCCCCATCGGCCACATGCGCTTCGCGACATCGTCGATCAAACGGGTTTTACCCCTAATGAAGTTATCGAAGTGGATGCGTTGACGCTGATGGTTGAACTTGTCCGAGAGGGCAAAGGCGTGACGCTGCTGCCGCAATTGTCACTCAATCAGGTGAAAGACAAGGAAGTCACAGTTGTATCGTTGAGCGATTCTGGCATGAACTGGGATGTTACTCTATGCCATTCTTCGCTTCGCCCGCTTAGCGAAGCGGCCGTGGAAGTTCGCCGCTCCATTCGGGCAGAGGTTGAGCGGCTGGTGACTTCTGGCCGATGGCAGGCGCGTTTAATCCCAGCGACAGATGAATTCGATCTTTGAAGGTCGCGGCTCCACACCTGGTTGCAGAGAATGGAACCGCGATCCTGACAAATATACCCAGTTCAGGCTGTTAGAGCAGGCTCCTTATTGGGTTTGAGGTGTTTAAGCTTCGGCCCGACCTCTTCACCCAGAACCTGCAAATTATTCCTCCAGAGATCGGGATGCTCGGCGTAGTCAAAGCCGTAAACCAGCAGTGTCCCGAACCCGCCGACATTGTGGTAGATTTCTTCCAGTTTTTCACGGACAGTTTCTTCGGTGCCGACGACCCAATTATGCTTGGCGCAATATTCCGGGGTCACGTCGCTATCGGGCACCGATGGGTCGTGTTTGATGAAGTCGAGGATCTTTGCGCGCTTCATGATCGGTATGTAATATTCAGCCATCATTCTGCCCATTGGTCCACCTGCTGACCAACGCAGTGCTTCTTCATCCGTGTCGGCAATCAGAACCTCGCGCACCAGCCGCCAATCATTGCGGTTCGCGGTTCTGCCCGCGCGCTCTGCCCCTTCTTCCACAGATTCCCAATGCGAAGCGACGAAGGTTGGGTTGAGATTGATGCTCATCGGCATAAAGCCGCGTTCACCGGCCAGTTTCAGGGTTTCGGAACCCTTGGAAACGCCCGCGACGCCAATAGGAGGGTGCGGCTGTTGCAGGGGACGAAGATGTGCGCCGAGGTGGAGATCCTCCATTGGCTCCGGCTTGCGCACTGTCCAGAACTTACCGACATGTTCGAACGGTTCTTCCTCAGTCCACAAGCGCAGCATGATTTCCAGCGATTCCCGCGTCATTTCGCGGTTTACACCGGCCATTCCGTCAACATCGAACATCGCAAAGTCGGTCGGAATCGCGGAAGCTGCGACGCCGACGTTCAGCCGCCCACCGGAAATATGATCGAGCATTGAGATGCGGTTCGCAAGCTCGGCCGGGTGATGGTAGGGCAGGCAGAAACCGCCCGGGCCAAGCCTGATATTTTTGGTCTGCAACAGGGCCTGCGCGATCAGCAGGTCGGGGGCGGGATTCGGCTCCCAGGAACAGGTATGGTGTTCGCCGTACCATGCCTCGGTGAAGCCAAACTCATCGCACCACCGCGCCGTTTGCAGATCCCAATCAAAACCTTCCTTCAATCCGCGCTCAGGTGGGTGTGATGGCATTGTGAAGTAGCCGAAATCCATTCAGTCTCTCCTAGTTTTTAAAAATTCCGGACGTGCAATGGCGCTGCTTCTGCGTACATCACTGCAGTCACCAGCAGGGTTGCCAAATCACATAAAGTGCGTCAAGCGCATTTAAATGCATGGTTGAGTGAGGAATATGCAATGAATGTTCGGGCGCTGAAATATGCAATTGCCCTTGATGAATATCGCAGCTTTCAGCATGCCGCGCGGGCTTCAAACATCAGCCCATCGGCGCTAAGTCGAGCAATTCAGGCGCTGGAAGATGAATTCGAACTGCAACTGTTTGACCGTTCCAGTCGCGATATTGCGATAACGCCTGCAGGACGGGAATTCATCTCGGCAGCAAGAATGATCGTTCTATATGGCGATGATTTGCGGACAAGAATGAAATTTCTGAAGGATGCTACAGCGGGATCAGTGGTCTTTGGATTGGCACCCTTGCCGGCCGGTTTGTTGCTATCTGAATTTCTCGCTCAAATGCTGCGCGAAGAACCGCAGATCAATATTCACGCCAAAACGGGGGTTGCGCCGGACCTGCTCCCGCAAATCGATGATGGAACCATCGAATTCATGATATGCACCGACACTGCATTGAATGATTTGCACCAGTATGCAGTTCGGGAATTGCATCGGTTAGATCTCTTTGTCATGACCCGCCGCGATCACCCCCTGGCGCGGCTTGGCGAAATCAAGCAAGAGGACCTGGAGAGCTACCCGATCTTGGGTGGCGCGTTTCCCAATAATATGTGGCCGACAAGCCAGGGATACATTCCGACCCATACTATCTGTAACAATTACGACGCGATATTTGCAGCTGTGGCGGCGACGGATGCCTGTTGTCTTTGCCCGCGGATCGGAAGCAAGATCGGCAATATTGATCCAGATTTGTTTGCTTTTACAGCTTATAGCGCATCGGTTTTTTCCAAAGATAGTTCGCTTCTTCTGGTTTATTCCCGCCAGCGACCACTTTCACTGGCTGCTACACTGGCAGTACGTCAGATGCAAAATGTAATCGCCGATATTCGGATCTAGGGGTGGGAACAATTATGCGTATGGCCGTGTATATTGGTAACGAAACCCTTTGATGTTTGAGAAGTCTGCCTGAGATATTCAGCACGGCATGGGACAAATGAATTCTTGCAATGACTAGTGATGCTGGCCCTTATTCTGAAGCTCTCAATCCAGCAGCAGGAGTGCTGGATCCGGATCAATTGATTAAAAATGCCTGCATTGCTGCGCAGAGCGACTGCCTGGGCGGTGATGCAAACGAAATTGAACATTTCCGGCATGACTTTGAAACTCTGTGCCACTCGCTCAACGAAGAAGCGGGCCTTTCAGAATCAGGCTTCCGGCGTGCTCGTTCGCGCCTCCACATGATGCTGGTCACGCGCTTACACACGATAAAGCAGCGCGCAGCGCAACCTGACCTGGCTTCACGAAAGATCATTGCCCCCTTAATCGGGACAGGCCTTCCCCGCAGTGGAACAACATTCCTGCATGGGCTTTTAACTTGCGATACAGGCCATCGCGCTGTGCGCGCATGGGAGGCAATGCTTTCACCTCAACTGGTTGATTTGCCGCTTCGCTCCCCCATCGATCTATTCCAAAGAATTCTCGCTTTCCAGGGGTTTACCGAAGATGAGGTGACGCAGAGGCATCCATTCGATGCGAACCTTCCTGAAGAATGCGTATTTCTGCAAGAAACGAATTGCAGCGGTCTTTATTCCGACTTTTTCGACGTGCCGCGTTTTGTAGAAGCGATTGCAGACAAGGGAGCTCAGGATTTGCAATGGCAAAACGATCTTATGAAACTGCTTCAGGGGGCAGATACGGACCGCCGCTGGGTGCTGAAAGCACCGACACATTTATTCAGCTGGGAAGAATTATTGATCGCATTTCCTGATAGTTGCATTTTCATGAATCATCGTGATCCTGCAAAGGTTATTCCTTCAGTCGCCGGACTTACAGTGGCGATCCGAAGCCTCTTTTCAAAGGACGCGCCTGACGGCAGGCAGATTGCGAAACAACGCCTGCTGGAATGGTCGAGCGCAATTCGCAAAGTCATGCACTGGCGGGCGAAGCACACTGCAGCCAGGATTGCTGATATCCATTTTGCCGAATTAACCATGCAACCTATGGAGACGATAGCTCGCCTCTACGATGCTTTCGATCTGAAACTGACCGCGCAAACGAAAGACGCCATGTCCCGCTATGTTGATGGGCACAGATCAAAAAAGGGGGCGGGCAGGCAATATTCCTTGGCGGAATACGGTCTGGACGAGAGTTCGATAGACAGTGCCTTTGGAGACTATGTTCGCCATTTTGGCATAGTTCTGGAACGCGATGCCTGATTTTTGAACGAAATTCAGGTGGGCAGCAGATTATTACATCAGTGGCCCCGCCCAGAATCGGGATTATGGGTGGAGTTTCATTTCAAAGTCGAACTGCGAAATCGAACGCTCTTCCACCACCTTCAGGCCAAACCCTTCGATCCCTGACATGGTGATGTTTTCTGTGCTTCTGAGCAAGATCATTTGCCGTACGCCGATTGCGTTCAGGATCAGGCAGCCCATGCCTAATGTACGAAAGCGACCATCTGATGGGGTTGGGTGCGTTTCATGCGCAATATAGCGCCGAACCGTTGTCCCATCCAATTCTCTTGGGATTACGACCGCCCCGCTACCAAATTCGGCAATTTGCATCATGGCTGCATTCAGCTGATGTGCCCGTCCGTTGGCGCGGCCGAAATAATCTTCAAGCAGATTGACGGTGTGAACACGCACCATGGCAGGCTTGTCAGGGCTAATCTCCCCTTTGATGAGCGCCATATGCTCAGTGCTCTCTGTGGTGTTCCGGTAAACGCGGATGCGCCAGTCGCCGCCAAATTCGCTGGCAAAGGGTTCGTCCATGATCAGTTCGACAATCGTATCGTTCTGCATTCGATAAGCGATCAGGTCCCTGATTGTTCCGATCTTCAGGCCGTGCTCCTTGGCGAACGGGATCAGATCTGGCAGGCGAGCCATCTCGCCATCGGGCTTCATGATTTCACAAATCACGCCTGCCGGCGTAAGGCCTGCCAGTCGCGAAACATCCACTGCTGCTTCGGTATGCCCTGCACGGATGAGTACCCCGCCATTCCTGGCGACAAGAGGAAAGACGTGACCAGGGCTGACGATATCATCAGCGCCCTTGCTTCTGTCTATTGCGGTTTGGATAGTATGCGCCCTGTCGGCCGCCGAAATACCAGTAGTAACACCATTGCGCGCTTCGATTGCCACGGTGAACGCGGTCTCGTGGCGTGAGCGGTTATCTGACTGCATAGGCGGCAGGCCAAGTTGCTCAACTCGTTCTGGTGTCATGGCAAGGCAAATCAATCCTCGGCCATGCATGGCCATGAAGTTGATTGAGTTCGGCGTTGCGAACTGGGCTGGTATGATCAGGTCGCCTTCGTTCTCACGATCATCGTCATCGACCATGATGTACATCTGGCCGGATCGCGCCGCATTGATGATTTCTTCCGGCGTTGCGAGACAATCGCTCAACTTCGAATCTCCTATCCTCTCCAGTTAAGCGATCAACCAGTTCATGGCCACGAATCAATTCCTCTTTGAAGGACTCAGAATACCGATTGGCAGGCTGGCCAAGAACTTCTGTTCGATAGATAGTGAGGATCTGGAATGTACGAGGTGCGACTTTTTCAGCCGCAGGTTCAAAATCCGCGATAGCGCGCTAACAGAGAATTGATGCCATGCCAGAAATGTTTGTTGATCCAGAATTACGCCCATTGCTGGCCGCGATGCCGGAACTTGAACTGAATAATGACACGCTGGATGCCCTGCGGGCAGCGGAGCGAGCTTATCCGCCAGTCCCGCAATCTGCAACGATCAAGGAAACCCGATTGATCAAAGGGCCAGACAATTCGCCTGATGTAAATCTGGTGGTGTACCGGCCGATCTCACAGGCTGAAGCTCGCCCGTGCATTCTACATATGCACGGTGGAGGATATGTCCTGGGAGCAGCAGAGGACATGGAGTTTATTCATCGGCCATTATCAGAAGACCTGGATTGTGTGATTGTTTCGGTTGATTATCGGCTCGCGCCGGAAACGGTCTATCCAGGTGCATTGGAGGACTGCTATTGCGCCCTCCAATGGCTCCATTCCAATGCTATCGAACTAGGTATTGACGCTGGACGTATCGGGGTAATGGGTGAAAGTGCGGGGGGAGGCCTGGCCGCGGCGCTTGCTTTGCTCGCGCGTGATCGTGGTGAGTTGAAGCTTTCCTTCCAGCACCTTGTCTATCCGATGATCGATGACCGAACGGGCACCCCCTCTGATGCCAAGAAGTTGGTCGGGCCCTATACGTGGAATGCTGCGCACAATCAGTTCGGTTGGCAGGCACTGCTGGGTTATGAGGCTGGTGGCGATAATGTCTCACCCTATGCCGCCGCCGCCCGGGAGACGGATTTATCCGGCCTTCCTGCGACCTATCTTGCAACCTCTACGCGCGATCTATTTTTGGAAGAGAATATGGATTACGCACACCGTTTAATGCAGGCAGGCGTGGCGACCGAGCTGCACGTCTATCCTGGTGGATTTCACGGCTTCGATATCTTGACGAAGGCTGCGGTTGCCGAACGCGCGTTGCGGGACCACAAACAGGCACTTGCGCGCGCGCTTTCGAGACAGCCTGATGATTAATGATTGTCTGCGCTGGAACGGTAGCAACCGGCATCATTTCCTCGATGTTCAGTTCCCATGAATTTTTCGAAATTCAGCCGCCGCCAGAGTGACCGAAAAGTGATAGATCAGAGGGCGTGTCGATATCTACTAATATAGCAGGATCAACTTGGACCGCCTGCACTGAAGGATGCGACGAAAGAAATTCGCTTGCCCCGCGTTGGCCGCAACTATCCGCCAGGTCTGAGAACGATTTCTGCGGAATGCGGGCCGGAACACCCAGGCTGCCATCGTTATATCGTGTGGCAGCCATACCTTGTGCGGCCGCCACTTGCTTGAAATGATCGGGTGTAACCATCGGCATATCAGCGAGAGCAATTAGCAGCGCATCTGATCCCATCTGTTCAGCGTGATGAACGGCAAGCCTGATCGAACTACCAATGCCAGCCTCGGGTTCGGCGTTGATGATGCAGTTCCACTTTGGATGCAGATTGCAGAATTGCGGCCGCTGTGGCCCGACGATTATTATGCCTGCTGTCAGCCCCGCTTCTTCCAGCGCATTGATTGACCAACTACCAACAAATGCACCTCTAATTATTGCGTCAAGCTTTGCACCGCCAAATCTTGTGGCAAGGCCTGCTGCAAGAACCGCGGTCAATATCGTCCGTTGGCCATCAGGCATGTGGATGCAGTTTCTCAAAACGGCCAGTCATGTCAGCTAGAACAGAAAGGGCTAACGGCATCGGCTCGCGACTATGATGGACAGTGCCTATCGGGCTTTCAATACGAGCGATAGCCTGATCGTCAAATCCGACTTGCTGAAGGTGTCGCGTGCGTTCTTCGCGGGTCTTTTTTCCGCCAATTGCACCGATGTAATAGCTTCGCGTGCCTAGCGCCCACTCCAGCAGGCCACGCTCCCATTCGTGATCGTGAAACAAAATGGCAATTGCCGTCCATCGATCGGCACGTAGCCCCAAAGGTAGATTGCCCAAGGTGAGGCCGTCTAGCGGGTTTGCCCGATCGAACGCCTGCACTTCGAAACTACAGCGATTGCAGAGCAGTGACAGCTCGGATAATTCCGGCCCTTCCCCAAACAACAGGATATTTAGTGCCGGTATGTATTTGCGCTTGGTCAGCATGGAGTGTGGAAAATCGTGACCTTTGAACAGATCCACAGCGGCTGTCTCACGTTGTTCAAGTGCCGCCACCGCCCCGCGATACATTTCACGATCAGGGTATGGGTCGATCAGTATATCCAGGCCACCTCCGCACGGCAGGCGAAAATCGATAATGTCTGAATTGCGTCCGTAACGTTTGATTTGAGGATAGCCTGCTTTCTTCGCGGCCTTCATATCGCTGGCCAATTGTCGTTCTAAACAGCCATCTGCAAGGCTGCCTCTGAGTGTGCCGTCAGGTAACACGGCTAATTGTGCGCCTAGTCGTCGCGAGAAGCTGCCATCGATGCCCACGATCGTGCAAAGGCCAACTCCGTCATGGCAGGCCGCATAGAGTGCCGCATGGTCACCTGATCTGACAAAAAGATGAGGAATTATACTTTCCGTTCATTCGCTTCAGCTTATACGATTTTGCCAAGATGACACCGTGAGATCAAGCAATCGACACTTCACCAGCGGCAAATAGCGCTGCAACGCACTCTGACAGTAGTGATGAAGGCATGGCAAACGGTTCAGACTGGAATGGCTCGGCTGTATCCGCCCTTGAGAAAAATCATCGGGTCGCCTGCCGTGTTCAGATCCAATGTATTGACATGGCCCAAAACAATGTAGTGATCGCCTGCTTCATGAACTGCGTAGAGTTCGCAGTCGATCCAGGCCAAGGTCCCTGCTATTATCGGAGAGCCCAGGGGTGACAGGTGATAGTCAACCCCATCGAATTTCCGTTCACCCTTAGAGGCTAGGCTTGAACAGACACCTTGCTGGCTTTCGCTCAAAACATTGATACAGAAACGCCCAGTTTCCCTGATTATCGGCCATGTTGATGAACTCTTGTCAGGAAAAAACCCGACCAAAGGTGGGTCGATTGAAACCGAGGTGAAAGATCCAACGATCATACCCGCCGGATTATTTGATCCACTGATAGACGTTACCGCGCAAACGCCGGTTGGGTAATGCCCTAGAATTCTACGAAATTCTTTACTATCCAAGTTCATGTGTCCTTCTGACCAAATTTCGATTTCGTGATTGCAAAATCAGATAATTTCAGATTGTCAAACATTCGACCTATCGTATGCAGGTTATCGTGTCGAGCGAGCGACATCCCTCTTGAAGGGGGGGGCATTCAAGCTGTTATCGAACTGAGTTGCAGCAGTCTTAATCTGTTTGCGGACCAAGCTCTGCCGAGGCAGTGCTTCCAAGAATCCCTTTATCTCACTCTCGCCAATAAGAATTGCAGGTGACATTATAACTGTTTGGCCAACTGGGAATTGCTTTGTCTGCAATGCTCAATTTGATCAGTCGGTAGGGAACAGTCAGTTTAACGGGTATTGTTAATGACCTGCCCGGAATTCGGAAAGCCGCGCTTTGCCCCCGCCGCGTGATGATTGGCTGGAGCATTGTGATGAGGCGACCACGCTGGTCGCCGGAACAAGCGTTGAGGCATTTTTTTGAGCGTTCGCCGTCCAGAAGATGTCAGCTGGTTAGCGCTGCCGCGTTCAACCTGTACAGTTCGCCACTGCCCGCTAAAACGCCCGCCTTCAGCCCACGCGCTTCTGCCACAATATGGTCGGCGAAGAAGCGCGCCACCACCGGCTTGATCTCTGCCAATGACCCGCCTGATTGCGCCGCAGCGGCAGCTTGTCGCTGCAATTGCCATCCGGCAACAGCCACAGAACACATGGTGCAGAAATTGACGCTGCTGGCCAGTCTGTCATCCAGGTTGGCGGGGCCGGTCATCCAGTCGACAATCTCAAGACAGTCCGATGCAAGATCCGACAGGGCAGGCGCGTCGGCGGAATCGCGTGCAATTTCAGCGAGCAGCGTACGCAGGACATCGCCATTTTCATAACCCAGCTTGCGGGTAACCAGATCGGCTGCCTGAATGCCATTTGTGCCTTCGTAAATCGGGGCAATGCGCGCATCGCGGTAATGCTGGGCCGCGCCAGTTTCCTCGATAAAGCCCATACCGCCATGAATTTGAACGCCCAGGCTAGCCACTTCACACCCGATATCCGTGCACCACGCCTTCAGCATGGGCACCAGGCAATCGGCCCGCTTTTGCGCGCCCTCGACGTTCAACGCGCCGCGATCAATCTGACCGGCTGTATAATAAAGCAGTGCGCGCGCGCCTTCGGTCAATGCCCGCATGCGCAGGATCATTCGCCGCACATCGGGGTGCTCGATAATCGCAACCGGTTCCTTGGAAGGGCTGCCTGCCCGCGCGGATTGTACGCGTTCCATGGCATAGGACTGTGCTTGTTGCAGGGCGCGTTCCGCAATCTGCACACCCTGACTGCCCACGTTGATGCGGGCGGAATTCATCATGGTGAACATGGCCTGCAAACCGTGATTTCCCTCGCCGATCAGCTCGCCAACGCAGATGTCGTCATCGCCGAATGCCATGACGCATGTGGGCGAGGCGTGAATGCCCAACTTATGCTCCAATGAAACGCATCGCAGCCCGTTGCGCACACCGGGTTCGCCATTTTCATCCAGCAGGTATTTGGGAACGACAAACAGCGAGATTCCCCGGGTTCCCTCAGGTGCGCCGGGTAGCCTTGCCAGCACAAGATGAATGACATTCTTCGCCAGCTCATGCTCACCCCAGGTGATAAAAATCTTGGAGCCTTTGATGGCGAATTTGCCCGCATGTTCGCCGTCAGTAATAGGCGTTGCGGTGCTGCGCAGGGCACCAACATCGCTGCCAGCCTGCGGCTCGGTCAAGTTCATCGTGCCCGACCATTCACCGCTGGTCAGGCGTGGGAGATAGGCGCATTTTTGCACCTCGCTGCCATGGTGAGCAACAGCTTCAATCGCACCGACCGTGAGAGTGGGAAGAAGGCCGAATGCCATATTGGCGGTACCGACATTTTCCAGCACATTGGCGGCGAGAGTGAAGGGCATGCCTTGGCCGCCGAAATCAGGATCGCCTGCGATCGAGTTCCAGCCCTGTTCGACAAAGCCTTGATATGCTTCTGTAAAGCCTGCGGGCAGGGTGACCGTTCCATCATTCAGGACTGCACCGTGCTGGTCGCCAACTGTGTTGAGCGGCGCCCATTCACCTGTGGCAAAGCCGCCAATCCCTTCGACAATTGCCTGCACCATATCAGCTTCAGCATGGACGAAGCGTTCATGTTGGGCAATTTCTTCAATCCCGGCGTTGACGCGGATCGCCAGCAATTGGTCGTCAGTTCTGGCTGAATAGCTCATTAGCCTCTTCCTTTAGCCTGATCTTGCCGTTCGGCCGATGCGGTTAAACACCGAGATTGGGTCTGCCAAACAGTGCATAGTTGCCATCGCTTATTGTATGTACCAAACGATTGTTACAGTCAATTGGCGACTTGTTGAGTGTTATATTCTTGCTGCCGTCTCAGTGACGGAAGATCAGCAGTAATTGTTCCGCAATCTCTTCTGGGCCGTACCGGCCGGGGCCAATCCAATCGGGCGCCGAATTGATGCTGGACAACAGAAAGTTACGAAAGGTTGAGCGATCAAATTCCGCAGGTAAGGGCAGGGCCTCTACCAATTCCCGAAACTGAGCCTCAAATGCGTCTCTCTTATCCAGCAAACGATTCTGAACATCTGGCGGCACGGCACGAAAATCATTCATGACCGGCATGGTGATTGATCGCGGGTCGAGCCGGATTTCAAGTAGGCGACTGCATGCGCGGCTGAGCCTTTCCCAGGGGTCGGTTCCTGATGCTGCGGCCTGCGCTATCTGCTCTGCAGCAGCTTCCAGAGCTGCGTCATGCAGTTCGACGAACAGATCGTCCTTGGAACGAATGTGATGATAGAGCGAACCGCCCAGCAGACCGGTGGCCCGACCGATGTCACGCATGGAAGTAGCCTTGTAGCCTTTTTCCGCGAAGACCTGTGCCGCAGCAGCCAAAACCTCCCTACGCCGCCCGGTTACGTGGCTTGGCAGGCCATCGGCAGTTGCGGCTTGCTTTCCAGTTTCGTCTTTCAATTCATTGCTCCTGCAACGTCGTGCATCGAGTGGTGGCAAAGCGCCGCTGGCGGCCCAGGGCGGCAATACCCCTATTGGCGATCGAGCAGTGCTTGTAGATTGGAACGCAAGTGTTTTACCAGCAGGCTCACCTTTGGTGTAAGGTGTTTTCGAGTGGGATAGACCGCCCAGATCGATTCATTGGTGGGCTTTTCGTCCGGCAATATCTCTTTCAGCCTTCCCGCCACCAAGTGATCCTGAGCATAAAACGCTGGAAGCTGGCAGATACCCATGCCGGCAAGGCAGGCTTCCAACACTGCGGTGCCACTGTTGCATTTCCACCGGCCATGCGGGCGATAGGTCTGCTCGCGCCGAAAATGCCATTGGCTGGACGATCCCAGCAGGCAATCGTGCGCATTGAGGTCTGAGATATCATTGGGCTGGCCACGTATGGAAAGGTAGTCGCGGCTGGCCATGGTTATCAGTTCGCGCTGACCCACTCGTGTTGCGATCAGGCGAGAATCTTCCAGGTGGCCTGTCCGTATGGCCATGTCATATCCGCGGCTCACAATATCAACCACATCATTGTCCAGGTCGATTGTCACAGAAAGGGCCTGATATTGTTGTGCAAATTCACGCACAAGCGGAGCGACAAATTTCTCTCCCAGCGCATAAGAACAGGTTAGCCGCAGCGATCCGCGCGGTTCTCCCGTGGCGCCAATGCCGGCTATTGCCTCTTCGCGTTCATCCACCAATCTCTGGCATTGATCCAGAAAAATGCGGCCGGTATCTGTCAGGTGGAGCGACCGCGTTGTGCGCACAAGCAGTTGCGCAGCTATGCGCGCTTCCAAACGCGCGACCGCCCTGCTCATATGGGTGGTGGAAGCTCCGAAATCGCGCGCACCCGCAGTGAAGCTGCCGGCACGTGCCACCGCCACAAATTCTTCTATCCCGTCCCAGCCACGCATCATCTACCCCCCCCATTATCCCTGTATAGTAATAATGCTTTGCGCAAAACGTATATTATCACCGTGTGGTGTCAGGGTTAGAAGGAGGCGACAGATAAAGGATTTTTGCCATGAAGACCCGTGCAGCCGTTGCATTCGAAGCCAAGAAGCCGCTCGAAATCGTCGAAGTCGACCTTGAAGGCCCGAAGGAGGGAGAGGTTCTGGTCGAGATTATGGCGACGGGTATCTGCCATACCGATGCCTATACTCTGGACGGGTTTGATAGCGAGGGTATTTTTCCCAGTATTTTGGGCCATGAAGGCGCTGGCATCGTGCGCGAGGTTGGCCCTGGCGTCACCTCTGTGAAGCCTGATGATCACGTGATCCCGCTCTACACGCCGGAATGCCGCCAGTGTAAGTCCTGCCTTTCCGGTAAGACGAACCTGTGCACCGCAATCCGCGCCACGCAGGGCCAGGGCCTGATGCCCGACGGCACCAGCCGCTTCAGCTATAAGGGTGAAACGATCTTCCACTATATGGGCTGCTCGACCTTCTCGAACTTCACTGTGCTGCCCGAAATCGCGGTGGCAAAGATCCGCAAGGACGCGCCGTTTCAATCGAGCTGCTACATTGGTTGCGGCGTCACCACGGGCGTTGGCGCCGTCACCAACACCGCAAAGGTGCAAGTGGGTGACAATGTGGTGGTGTTCGGCCTTGGTGGGATTGGCCTGAATGTGATCCAGGGCGCTCGGCTGGCGGGTGCGAACAAGATTATCGGGGTGGACATCAACCCCGACCGCGAGGAATGGGGCCGCAAGTTTGGTATGACCGACTTCCTCAACACCAAGGGTATGGGCCGAGAGGATATCGTGGCCAAGATTGTGCTGATGACCGATGGCGGCGCAGATTACACCTTTGATGCCACCGGCAATACCGAGGTAATGCGCACCGCGCTGGAAGCCTGCCATCGCGGCTGGGGCACCAGCATCATCATCGGTGTGGCCGAAGCGGGCAAGGAAATCGCAACACGCCCGTTCCAACTGGTGACTGGCCGCAATTGGCGTGGCACGGCCTTTGGCGGCGCAAAGGGCCGTACCGACGTGCCCAAGATTGTCGACATGTATATGAACGGCAAGATCGAGATCGATCCCATGATTACCCACGTCATGGGACTGGAGGAAATCAACACCGCTTTCGATTTGATGCATGAAGGCAAGTCGATCCGCAGCGTTGTGGTTTTCTAATAATAATCAACAATCTAAATTGGAGAAAGAAAATGGCTGAACCTGTAATTTCAGGCAATGATGTGTTTTCGCATGCCTGTGTCAGCACCAATGATCTGGACGCTGCCATCAAATTTTATGATGCGTTGCTCGCACCTTTGGGCATCACAAATATGGGCCCGTTTGGTGATACGATTGTGCTGTATGGCAAGGATAAGCCGGCCCTGCTGGTACTGAAGCCATCCAATGGGGAACCCGCCACTGTCAGCAATGGCGCAACGCTGGGCTTTGCTGCGGCAGATACGGCAGCCGTTGATGCCTTCCATGCGGCAGGTATGGCCAATGGCGGCACGGATGAAGGCGCGGCTGGCCCGCGTGGCCATTTGCCCGGTGCCTATGCCGCCTATCTGCGCGATCCGGCAGGCAATAAAATCTGCGCATACACATTTACCGGGTGATCAATTGATGGAACAGGTCAGCACCAATAAAAGCCATTTTGGGGTGCAGGGCGTCTATACTCATATGTCCAGTGAGACGGGGAGGGAGATGACATTTTCCGTCTTCGTGCCCGACCATAAACCGGGAACCAAGTTACCTGTGTTGTGGTATCTTTCGGGGTTGACCTGCACCCATGCCAATGTGACCGAAAAGGGCGAATTTCGCGCCGCATGTGCTGAACATGGCATTATCTTTGTCGCGCCCGACACATCACCGCGCGGTGATGATGTGCCAGATGATGATGGCTATGATTTCGGCAAGGGCGCCGGCTTCTATGTCGATGCGACGCAGGAACCCTGGGCAGCAAATTTTCGCATGCGCAGCTATATCGAACAGGAATTGCCTGATCTGATCGCCGCCAATTTCCCGGTCGATATGGATAGGCAGGGCATCACCGGCCATTCTATGGGCGGACATGGTGCTTTGACTATCAGCCTGCGCAATCCCGGCAGGTTTAAATCGACCAGCGCATTCTCGCCCATTGTCAGCCCGCTCAATTGCCCCTGGGGTGACAAGGCGCTGACGGGTTATATCGGGGCGGACAAGGCTGGTTGGCGGCAATATGATGCCTGCGCCTTAATAGAGGATGGCGGGCGCCTGCCCGATCTTCTGGTCGATCAGGGATCGGCTGACAATTTCCTGGGCGAGCAGCTCAAGACCCATTTGCTGAAGCAGGCAGTGGTTGATGCGGGCATGCCTGCAACCATCCGTATCCAGGATGGCTATGACCATTCTTATTACTTCATCTCCACCTTCATGGCCGATCACATCGTTTGGCATGCGAAACGATTAAAAGTATGAGTGTGTTCGACCATTATAACCTTGCGGATTGGATGAGGCAGGTTCAACCACGCTGAAATCATGAGTTCCATTAGAGACATAGTCGCACGCCACGCGGACCGTGAAGGTCCACTTTTGCCCATTTTGCAGGATGTGCAGGCCGAATTCGGTTGCGTTGATACGGCAGCAGAAACTGAGATTGCGCATCTGCTCAATCTCAGTCGCGCAGAGGTGCATGGCGTGGTGAGCTTCTACCATGATTTTACCGCGACGCCGGACCCGCGGCCCGAAGTGCAGATTTGCCGGGCAGAGGCCTGTCAGGCGCGCGGGATAGAGGCGCTGATGGACGATGCGCAGGCGGCGGCAGGTGAACGTGTGAAGCTGAAAACGGTCTATTGTCTGGGCCTGTGCAGTGCGGGCCCTGCCGCGCGTGTGGGTGACAAAGTGCACGCCCGGCTCGACGGTGACCGCCTTGAACAAGTGATCAATCAGGCATGATTATCATACGCATTTCTGACGATGCGCTGGCGCGGGCCTGCAATGCGGACAGCGTTGCGGCTGCATTCGCGGCACGGGGGTGCACGGTGGAGCGTGCCTCCAGTTGGGGCATGCATTGGCTGGAACCGCTGGTGGAGATTAACGGCGTCGGCTGGGGGCCTGTTACCGAAGATCGCGTGGCAGAGGTTTTAGACGGCGCGGCCGACGATATTTGCATCGGGCCGATTGCTGCCCATCCCTTCATCACTTCGCAACAACGGCTGACTTTTGCCCGTGCGGGAAAGACGCGGTCGCTCAGCCTGGAAGATTATGTTGCAAGCGGCGGCTGGGTGGGCCTGAAACGTGCACGTAGCATGTCGGCTGAAGCCGTGGTGGAGGAAGTGCTGCAATCCGGCCTGCGCGGACGTGGGGGGGCAGGCTTTCCCGCTGGGATCAAGTGGCGCACCGTGATGCAGGCGCAGGCGGATCAGAAATACGTGGTCTGCAATGCCGATGAAGGCGATAGCGGCACCTTCGCTGATCGTATGCTGATGGAGGGTGATCCCTTCCAACTGATCGAAGGCATGGCGATTGCCGGCCATGCGGTGGGTGCGGATAAGGGATATATCTATGTCCGCAGCGAATACCCCGATGCGATCCGCAAGCTGAACGCCGCAATTGCATTGTGCCGCAATATTGTCGCGCCATTAGATGTGGAGGTCCGGGTTGGTGCGGGCGCCTATGTGTGCGGGGAAGAAACTTCGCTGCTCAATTCGCTTGAGGGTAAGCGCGGGGAGGTGCGCGCCAAGCCGCCATTGCCCGCGTTGGAGGGGCTGTTTGGCCAACCCACTGTTGTCAACAATGTGCTGACGCTGGCCGCTGTGCCGCATATCCTGACCGAAGGCGGGGCCTCGCTCTATGATAGTCTGGGCGTGGAGCGGTCCAAGGGGACGATGCCGATCCAGCTGGCGGGCAATATCAAGCATGGCGGCCTGTATGAAACCGCCTTCGGCATTAGTTTGCGCGAACTGATTTACGATATTGGCGGTGGCACAGCCTCTGGCCGCCCGGTTAAGGCGGTGCAAGTGGGTGGGCCGCTGGGGGCCTATATCCACCCTGACCAATTTGACCTGCCGTTTGATTATGAAGCCTATGCCGGGGCCGATGCGTTGATCGGCCATGGCGGTGTGGTGGTGTTTGACGACACGGCGGATATGGGCGCAATGGCGCGGTTCGCCATGCAGTTTTGCGCTGCAGAGAGCTGCGGCAAATGCACACCGTGCCGCATCGGTGCGGTGCGCGGGGTGGAGGTGATTGACCGCATTCGCAGCGGCGGGCGCGATCTGGATGTGCTGGAACAGACGCCGCAAATGCACAATATGCCCAAGCACGGGCGCAGCCGCGACGATGAAATCGCACTGCTGACCGATCTGTGTGAAACCATGCGCGATGGTTCCATGTGCGCGCTAGGCGGGTTCACACCCTACCCGGTGATGAGTGCCATTAAACACTGGCCGGAAGATTTCGGGCTGAAGGACGGGTAAGATGAAGCCCGTCACGCCGCTATCTGCCACGTGCATCAGCTTTCAGGGTCAGCCGGATCAGGCAATCATGCGCGATGTTGCAGTGGAAACCCCGGTGGCGTTTGAGGTGAACGGGCTTGCCTATGCGGTGATGATGGCAAGCCCCGCTGATCTGGAAGAATACGCCGTCGGCTTTGCGCTGTCCGAAGGGCTGATGCAGAATATTGACGCGATCACCCAACTGGATGTGGCAGAAGTGGATCAGGGCGTGATTATCCGCATGACGATCCCCGACCTGGCGGAAGATTTGCAGGACCGTATCCGTTTGCGTCTGAATGAGGGGAGCTGCGGATTGTGCGGGCTTCGCTCGATAGAGGAAGTGCTGCGCCCATTGCCCGCATTGGAGCCCGCCACGGCGATTACGCCTGATGCCATCCATCGCGCTGCCTCTGCCCTATCAGGCCAGCAAATTCTGGGGCAGGCGACAGGGGCCATGCATGCGGCTGCTTTTTGCGGTGCGGACGGCGATATTCTGCTAACGCGCGAGGATGTGGGCCGCCACAATGCGCTGGATAAGCTTGTGGGCGCAATGGCACAGCAGGGGCTTAACCCGGCGCAAGGTTTCTTCCTTCTGACCGCGCGGTGCAGTTATGAACTCGTCGAAAAAACCGTGCGGGCCGGGTGCTCTACATTGGTGACTGTTTCGGCCCCCACGACATTGGCGGTGGAACGGGCGCGGGCCGCCGGGCTGACGCTTTATGCCCTTGCCCGGGATGACAGTGTGCTGCGCATGCATGCGCCCGCCAAATCTGATACAATGCACCAGCCATCGGCCATCGCCGCCGGGGAGAATTGATATGGGCTATGAACGCCAGCCGGATTTCGGCACGCCGCTGAGCAAATCTGAAGAGCAGGTCAGCCTGACGATTGACGGGCGCGAAGTCACCGTGCCCGCCGGCACCAGCGTGATGCGCGCCGCGCGCCAATGCGGTGGCGATATTCCCAGCCTATGCGCAACGGATAGCGTGAAGGCCTTTGGTTCATGTCGTATGTGTCTGGTGGAAATTGAGGGGCGCCGTGGAACCCCTGCCAGCTGCACCACACCGGCAGAGCCGGGCATGGTGGTGCACACACAGACAGACCGGCTGGCCAAATTGCGGCGCGGGGTGATGGAGCTTTATATCTCCGATCATCCGCTCGATTGCCTCACCTGCAGCGCCAATAATGATTGCGAATTGCAGGATACCGCGGCTGAAGTTGGCCTGCGTGATGTGCGCTATGGCTATGAAGGGGCCAACCATCTCGGCACCACGCCGGACCTTTCGAACCCCTATTTCCTGTTCGCGCCGGACAAATGCATAGTCTGTTCGCGCTGTGTGCGGGCCTGTGACGAGGTGCAGGGCACGCTGGCGCTGACCGTGGACGGGCGCGGCTTTGCCTCACTGATCAGCGCGGGTACGCGCGAGGACGATTTTCTCTCCAGCGAATGCGTGTCCTGCGGGGCCTGTGTGCAGGCATGCCCCACCAGCGCGCTGATGGAAAAATCGGTCAAGCAGCTGGGCAAGCCCGAACGCAGCGTGATCACCACTTGCGCCTATTGCGGGGTGGGTTGCACCTTCCGGGCAGAGATGAAGGGCAATCAGCTGGTCCGCATGGTGCCGTGGAAAGATGGCAAGGCCAATCGCGGCCATTCATGCGTCAAGGGGCGTTTTGCCTGGGGTTACGCCAACCATCAGGACCGGATCACCAGCCCTATGGTGCGTGACAGCATTGAACACCCCTGGCGCGAGGTGAGCTGGGACGAGGCACTGGCTTTTGCTGCGGACCGTATCAATTCGATCAAGGCGCAGGATGGCGCGCGGGCATTGGGCGGTATCACCTCCAGCCGTTGCACCAATGAAGAAACCTTTCTGGTGCAGAAACTGGTGCGCGGCGTGTTTGGCGCAAACAATGTCGATACCTGCGCACGCGTGTGCCATTCGCCAACCGGATACGGGCTGAAAACCACATTCGGCACGAGTGCAGGTACGCAGGATTTTGACAGCGTGGAGCAAAGCGATGTCATTCTGGTGATCGGGGCCAACCCCACCGATGGCCACCCGGTCTTTGCCAGCCGCATGAAGCGCCGCCTGCGCGAAGGTGCGAAGCTTATCGTGATTGATCCGCGCCGGATTGATTTGGTCCGTTCGCCGCATATCGAAGCCGCGTATCATCTACCGCTGCAACCTGGCACGAATGTCGCCGTGCTGACCGCGATGGCCCACGTTATCGTGACAGAGGGGCTGGCGGATGAGGAATTTGTCCAAGAGCGCTGCGATTGGGATGAATATCAGGATTGGGCGCGCTTTGTGTCTGACTCCTCACATTCGCCCGAAACGCTGGAACGTGTCACCCGCGTCCCCGCCGCTGAATTGCGCGCCGCCGCGCGGCTGTTTGCCACCGGGGGAAATGGCGCGATCTATTACGGGTTGGGTGTTACCGAGCACTCACAGGGCAGCTCGACCGTTATGGCGATTGCCAATCTGGCGATGGCCACCGGCAATATCGGCCGTCCCGGTGTGGGCGTGAACCCGCTGCGCGGGCAGAACAATGTGCAGGGTGCCTGTGATATGGGCAGCTTCCCGCATGAATTATCTGGCTATCGCCATATTTCAGATGCAGAAGCGCGCAGCCTGTTCGAACGCGATTGGGGCGTTGCGCTGGATACAGAGCCAGGTCTGCGCATCAATAATATGTTGGATGCCGCCGTCGATGGCACATTCAAGGCGATCTATATTCAGGGCGAGGATATTCTCCAGTCCGATCCCAATACGCAGCATGTCGCTGATGGTTTGCGGGCGATGGAATGCGTGATCGTGCATGATTTGTTTCTCAACGAAACCGCCAATTATGCGCATGTCTTCCTGCCGGGGTCCACATTTCTGGAAAAGAACGGCACGTTCACCAATGCCGAACGGCGCATCCAGCCCGTGCGCAAAGTGATGGACCCGGCTAACGGCTACGAAGATTGGCAGGTCACCCAATTGCTCGCCAATGCGATTGGCGCAGAATGGGATTATCAGCACCCCAGCGAAATTCTGGATGAGATCGCGCGGCTGACACCCAGCTTTGCCGGTGTGTCATGGGATATGCTGGAACAGCGCGGTTCGATCCAGTGGCCGGTGAATGACCAGTTCCCTGATGGCGCGCCGGTGATGCATGTGGATGGCTTTGCCAGCGGGAAAGGCAAGTTCGTGGTCACCGAATATGTTCCCACAGATGAAAAGACCGGGCCGCGTTTCCCGCTGCTGCTGACCACCGGACGCATCCTCTCTCATTACAATGTCGGCGCGCAGACGCGGCGCACGGCCAACACTGCATGGCATCCTGAAGATCTGCTGGAAATGCACCCGGTTGATGCGGAAAATCGTGGACTGAAGGATGGTGGCTGGACGCGGCTGGCCAGCCGCACGGGTGAGACTACGCTGCGGGTGAAGGTGACCGACCGTGTCGCACCCGGTGTGGTCTATACCACATTCCATCACCCCGAAACGCAGGCCAATGTCGTGACCACCGATTATTCGGATTGGGCCACCAATTGTCCCGAATATAAGGTTACTGCAGTTCAAGTGACGCCCAGCAATGGACCGACTGACTGGCAGGAAGACTATGTGGAATTTGCCGAGCGCAGCCGACGGATCGCCGAACAGGAACCAGCCGAATGAGCGCGGCCGAAACAGAAGAAAAGCTGACCTATATGGTCAATCAGATCGCGCGCAATTTTGCCGTTCGCGGGGAAGATGCGGCCGTGGCCGCCACGGCGGAACATATCAAACTGTTCTGGGACCCGCGTATGATCGCCGCGATTACAGGTGGTGATCAGGAAGATATATCCTCTATCGCTCGACAAGCAGTGGAGCGTTTGCGCGATTAGGCCGCCATTCAGTGGGCATGATGCGCCCGATCCGTTCGATATGTTGGTCGAAATGGATAACAGCGAACGCTTGCCGAATGCGATGCAGAAATTGCCGCAGCGGCTGCAACTGGTGCTGCAATTATTCTTTGTTGAAGAACTGAATTTGATTGAAATTTCGGAGATTTTGGAGGTCAGCGTGCCGCGTGTGCATCAATTGCGCGGGCAGGCGCTCAATCGCCTGCGGGGCTTGCTGAGCAACCTGGAACAATATCGTCCAGCGCAGGTCGCCAGTCCGGCCTTTCGATGCCGAATACCTGCATTGTTGTCTTGCAATCCAGCCGCGAATTGAGTGGACGCGGGGCTGCGACAGGATATTCGCTGCTGAGGATCGGGTAGACTGTTATGTCATGGCCTGATCGCGCAAAAATAGCCTGCGCAAATTCGAACCAGCTAACGTCCGGTGCGCCGCTGAAATGATATGTGCCCGATTTGCCCGGATCGTTTGCCAATTGGTTTGCGATGGTAAGGCAGGCTTTGGCAACGGCAACGGCAGGGGTGGGGCCGCCAATTTGATCCGTCACCACAGAAAGGTCGCTACGCTGTTCGGCCAGTTGGACCATGGTTTTTGCGAAATTGTTGCCGTGGCGGGAAAATATCCATGATGTGCGCAGGATTGCATAGCGTCCGCCAGCGGCACATATGCCATCCTCCCCTGCCAGTTTGGAGTGGCCATAGGCGTTGAGTGGGGCTGGGCTGTCATCCGGCGACCACGGCCGATCCCCGCTGCCATCGAACACGTAATCGGTCGAAATATGGACGAAGGGGATGTCCAGCAGGGCGCAGGCGCGGGCCATCGCCGCTGGCGCATCGCCATTTATGCGCAAAGCGAGTGGCACTTCCTTTTCCGCCTGATCAACTGCCGTATATGCTGCGGCATTGATCACAGCGACGGGGTTATGCGCACGAATGGTGGCCTCAATCGCTGCCATATCGTCAATGTCGCATTGGTCACGCCCCAATGCCACAACATCGTGCAAGCGGCGTAATTCTCGGGCGACCTGTCCCGAATGGCCGAAGACGAGGGGCGTCACGCGCAATCCCAAGTGAAGGGGCTCTTCAGATCGGCCAGCAATGGCGCGTTAGCATCTCTCTCGTTTAGCGCTGCCCTGCCAGACAGTGGCCAGTCGATACCGATGGCAGGATCGTTCCACCGCAGTGTGCCTTCAAATTCCGGCGCATAATAGTCGGAACATTTGTAAATGATCTCGCTGTCGGGCTGCAGCGTCACAAATCCGTGGGCGAAGCCTGCCGGAATCAGTATTTGATGGCCGTTATCCGCGCTCAATTCTGTGCCCACCCATTTGCCGAATGACGGGCTGCCGCGCCTTATATCTACCGCCACATCAAAGATCGCGCCGCGCCCGCAACGCACCAGCTTTGCCTGAGCGTGGGGCGCCGCCTGAAAATGCAGCCCGCGCACTGTCCCGGCCTTCGCCGAAAGCGAATGATTATCCTGCACGAAATTTACGTCGATACCCAGATCGGCCAGCTTGGCTTGGTGATATGTTTCGGCAAAAAAGCCGCGACCATCTGTAAAGCGCTGTGGGATGATACGTTTGACGTCAGGGATCGTGGTGGACTCTACGATCATGCGATACCTAGCGCCTCCGGGGCTTCGGCAATGGCGTTGACCAATGCCGCATGATCGTCTTGCGCGATGCAATAGGGCGGCATCAAATAGACGGTGTTGCCCAGCGGGCGCACCAGCATGTCACGATCCCTGAAATATGCCAGCAGGCGCGGGGCGATGTCCGCCATATAGGAACGGCCATCACCGATCTCGCAGGCCAGGATTGTGCCGCAGCGGCGCAGCCCGCTGATGCCGGGGACAGCCTGTAGTTTTGTCAACGCCTGTTCCTGCATTTGCGCGAGAGACGCTATGCGATCCATCACCGGCTCATCCTGCCAGATCGTCAGATTGGTATTGGCCGCCGCACAGGCGACGGGGTTGGCGGTATAGCTGGAGGAATGGAAGAACATGCGCGCGCGATCAGTCGAATAATGCGCCTGATAGATCGGTTCGCGTGCCATGGTCACCGCCAGCGGTATCGCGCCGCCTGTTAAACCCTTGGACAGGCAGAGGATATCTGGCACTATGCCTGCCTGTTTGCAGGCCAGAAATGTGCCGGTGCGGCCCCAGCCGGTCATCACCTCATCCGCCAGAAACAGCACGCCATGTTGCGCGCAAATCCGGTGCATTTCAGCCAGCACCTGCGGCGAATACATCAGCATTCCCCCTGCACCCAGTACCAGCGGTTCGACAATGAAGGCGGCGGCCTTGCTGGCGCAGGCTGTTTCAAGCGCATCATAAGTCGCCTGTTCCTGACCCTGGTGGGGGAAGGGCACGCTCACCACATCAAACAGCAACTCGCTATAGGCGCAGTTAAACACACCGCGTTCGCCCACCGACATCGCGCCAATCGTGTCGCCGTGATAGGAATGTTCCATCACCACGATGGTATGGCGCGGCGTGTCTTGCGCATGCCAATACCCCAACGCCATTTTTAGCGCGACTTCGACGCTGGTGGACCCGGAATCGGAAAAGAATACCCGCGTCAGTTCATCCGGCATGATCTGGAGCAGGCTGTGTGCCAGATCTTCGGCTGGCTGGTGTGTCCAGCCCGCAAAAATGATCTGATCCAGCTTCTGTGTTTGTTCCGCAATCGCCGCCATTATGCGTGGGTGGCAATGGCCATGAGTATTCACCCACCATGACGAAATTGCATCTATTATGCGGCGGCCATCGCTGGTGTGGAGTATCGCGCCTTCGGCGCGCTCAACCAGCGGGATCGGTTCTTCCAGCCCGTGCTGAGTAAAAGGGTGCCAGATGGGCGTGTCGCTCACGCAAAATCCTCCAACCGGAAATTTGCTGCGAACGCGTGCCGCAATTTTTCAGCATTGAGATCTTGCAGATGTGGCAGGCGACCCAGCACGTCCACATCGCCCAGCCGCGCAATGATGCTTTGGGTTTCTGCATTTTCCTTGCCCGTAAAGGCGATGCCCTGAATGGGGACGCCGCGATAGCGCAATGCCTCTATCGAAAGCAGGCTGTGATTGATGGTGCCCAGCCCGGTGCTGGCGACCAGAATGACGGGTAACTGCCACTCTGCAAACAGATCGGCAAAGAGTAGATCTGGCGTGACCGGCACCAGCACCCCGCCTGCACCTTCGATTATCAGATTAGCAGGTTGGGATGGGGGCGTCAGGCGCGCGGGATCAATCGTCACGCCATCAATCGCTGCGGCCTGATGTGGAGAGCAGGCCGTTGTGAGGCGGTAGGCATTGGGCAATATGTGGTTGGCAAGCACACCCAAAGCACCCGCACGCTCTGCATCGGTGCCATCCTCAATTCCAGCCTGAACCGGCTTCCAGTAATGCGCGCCCATTGCCTGCGTCAGCGCGGCAGCAAACACTGTTTTGCCAATATCGGTGTCAGTTCCGGCAATCACGAAGTGGGGCACAGCTGCTCCTCAAGAATGGCAGCCAGCGCATCGACATCGGATTTGGTTGCATTCAATGTCAGTGAGATGCGCAGGCGAGATGTCCCGTCCGGCACTGTGGGCGGGCGGATGCCGCGCACGTCAAACCCTGCATCCTGAATATGCTGCGCCAGTTCCATTGTGCGCGCATCGCCGCCAATGATGACGGGGATGATCTGCGAAGCTGATGGCTTGATCCCCAGCGGCGCAAGCACTGTGTTGGCATGCTCGATCAATGCATGCAGCCGTGCGCGCCGCCCTGGCTGTTGTTCAATCAGCTCCAGCGCGGCGAGAGCAATTCGGGCCGTCAGCGGGGAGGGGGCAGTCGAAAAAATGAACGAACGCCCGCGATTAATCAGGAAGTCGCGCACCAGCCCGGTGCCGCATACCAATGCGCCTTCGCTGCCCAGCGCCTTGCCCAGAGTGTGGAGCGTGATGACATTAGGTTGGCTGTGCAGAGCGCCCGCCAAGCCGGTGCCATTCTCGCCAAACACGCCGGTCGCATGCGCTTCATCAATAATCAGCATGGCCTGATGGCGTTTGGCCAATGTCGCCAAATCATCCAGCGGGGCGATGTCCCCATCCATGCTGTACAGGCTTTCCGCCACGATCCATGGCGTTCCTGTGCCGCCTTCGCCACGCCAGCGTGTGATCGCGTCTTCCAATGCTGCCACATCATTATGCGGGAATTGGCGATATGGTGCGCGGCCCAACCGCATTCCATCGTGCGCGCTGGCATGGATCAATGCGTCGTGAAGCACCATGTCGCCTGGCTGGGGCAACGTTGCCAACAGCGCCAGATTGGCAGCAAAGCCGGTTGCGAAGAACAGCGCGCTTTCAGCTCCGAAGAAACGGGCCGCATGGCGCTCCAACTCTTCATGTTCAGCGCAATTTCCACGTAACAGGCGTGACCCGCCCGCCCCGGTCGCAGTGCCATCATTCAGTGCCTGGAGCGCGGCCTGACGCAGTTCATCGCTAAGGGCCAGGCCAAGGTAGTCATTCGAGGAGAAATCGACGCCAGCACGCGGAATAAGCCTGCGTTTGCGGCCCACCTGGTTCAACCGATCAAGATCGGCGCGCTGGTATTCCAACTCGGTCATGCGGCGCAATTAGGGCAAGCCCGCTGCTTTGTCGAGAGCGCTTGGCTGGCTGCTTATGGAATTGGGACTTCGCCAACAATGCTGAGGCCATAGCCGTCGATCGCAATGACATTGCGGTGTGAGTTCGTCAGCAGCAGCATTTCTTCAATGCCCAGATCGGCCAGGATCTGCGCGCCAATCCCATAGTCGCGTAAACCCTTGGTCGGCTTTTTTGCGCCAAGCTCCTGCACGATGGCATCATTATTGTTGGGCATCAGAATCACGATTACGCCCGATCCCCTGCGGCCAATTTCTTCCATTGATCGCTGCAAAATACGTTTTCGTGGGCCCTTGCGACCAAAGGTGTCGTCAAATATCGACACACCATGCATCCGCACAAGCGTTGGCTCGTCCGGGATCACCCGGCCCTTTTGGAGGACTGTAGTGACGGAACCGTCAACTTTGTTGCGATAAGCTTTAACGGTCCACTCGTCCCCATAGGCGGAATCCAGCGTCGTTTCAGATTCGCATCGCACCAGGTGGTCATTCTTACGGCGATATTCGATCAGATCACGGATCGTGCCGATCTTCAAATCATGCAGACGGGCGTAGGCGATCAAATCCTCCAACCGAGCCATGCTGCCGTCTTCACGCATGATCTCGCAAATCACGCCTGATGGATTGAGGCCCGCCATGCGCGAAATATCTACCGCTGCCTCTGTATGTCCGGCGCGGACGAGTACACCGCCGTCGCGCGCGCGCAGCGGAAAGACATGACCGGGCGATACCAAATCGTCCTTACCCTTGGTGCCATCAGTCGCTACACTGATTGTGCGAGCGCGATCGGCGGCCGAAATGCCTGTGGTTATGCCCTCCTTGGCCTCAATCGATATGGTGAAAGCTGTTTCCATGCTTTCCCTGTTGATCCGGCTCATCGGGTCCAACCCAAGCTGATCACAGCGATCGCTGGATAGAGCGAGGCAGATCAGGCCGCGGCCATGCATGGCCATGAAATTGATGGCGCTTGGCGTTGCCATCTGGGCCGGAATAATCAGGTCGCCTTCATTTTCCCGGTCCTCATCGTCGACCAGAATATACATGCGCCCGTTGCGCGCTTCCTCGACAATCTCTTCAATCGGAACCAGGACGCGGCTGTCATCATTGGCGGCCAGGAACCGTTGAAGCTTGGTCAGCGTCTCAAGGCTGGGGTTCCAATCTGCATCTGTACAGTCGCGTAACGTGTTGGCATGAAGGCCGGCAGCGCGTGCCAGCCCTGCGCGGGTCATACCGCCTTCTGTTACGATATGGCGGGCTTTTTCTTTGATGTCTCGCATAGAAATGCGCTGGTATCAGAGGATAATGTGATTCGAAACCAAAAATCACATTATTTATCACATTTGATGTGATTTCGGGTGTGATGGTGCGGCAGTTTGAGTTGGATCGCAGCCCCTTCGGCTATATATTCGCTCTATCGGGCATAAGCTGGTGGCGATATCGCGCGGCACATTCGCGCAGCCATGCCTTGCCTTCGCGAATGCGCAGCAAATTGTTGTTATCCTGGTGCGTCACCAGCCAAAATGTACGGCTGATTGATGTTGTAGGACAGACTGTAACCAGCTGTCCGCTGGAATCGCCGATAAAGCAGGGCAGTACGCCAATGCCCAGGCCCTCTTCAATCAGGCGCATTTGCGCATTTATGCTGGATGACCGCAATTGTGGTTCCAGCTTGGAATAAAATTCGTCCAGATAATTCAGTTCAGGCGCATAAAGCAGATCGGGCATATAGCCGATCAGTCGGTGGCTGTCGGCCAGATCCCTGGGCTGCGCGGGGGCGCCATGCTGCTTCAGATAGGCGCGGGAGGCGTAGAGACGTAGGCGATAATCGGCCAGCTTTTGGCAGATGACCGGTCCGGCACGTGGGCGTGATAGCATGACCGCAATATCAGCCTCACGCTTTGAAGGGCTCAGAAACCCGCTATTCGCAACCAAATCGACCTTCATATTGGGGTGGGCAGCCAGGAAGCCCCCGATATGTTTTGTCAGAAATTGGGTGCCGAAACCTTCTGACACGCTGATACGCAACGTCCCGCTCAGGCCCAGGTGCGAACTGAGCTGTTCTGTTATGGAGGATGCTGCGTTCTCCATCGCCTCCACTTTATCCAGCAGGCGTTCACCCGCCTCGGTCAAGGTTTGTCCTTCGCGTGTACGCTCGAACAGCGGCGTTTCTATCTGGGCTTCGAGCCGGCGCAGGCGGCGGCTGAGCGTAGTGGGGTCAATATGGAGCACTTGAGCAGCCTTGCCGATCCGCCCGGTATCGGCAATCGCTTTGAAAACCCGTAAATCGTCCCAGTTTAGATCCTGCATATTTGCAGGTAATAGAGCCAAAATTTCCGATTGTCTGCAAGTTTGCGATATGAAAGTGAGGCATGAAGTTTAGGAGTTTATCATGCGTCAGATTGATCACTTTGTCGCCGGCGGTGCCGGCGTGACCGCAGCCCGTAAACATCAGGTATGGAACCCTTCGACCGGGGAAGTGCAGGCGGAGGTTGTGTTGGGTGATGCCGCGCTGCTGGCCCGTGCGGTGGAAACTGCCAAGAAGGTGCAGGTCGAATGGGCTGCTACTAACCCGCAAAAGCGCGCCCGGGTGATGTTTGAGTTCAAGCGGCTGGTGGAGGCCAATAAGCAGGCGCTGGCTGAACTGCTTTCCAGCGAACATGGCAAGGTAATCGAAGATGCGCATGGGGACATCCAGCGCGGCCTGGAGGTGATCGAGTTTGCTTGCGGTATCCCGCAGGCGCTTAAGGGCGAATATACGCAAGGAGCGGGCCCGGGCATTGATGTCTATTCCATGCGACAGCCACTGGGTATCTGTGCAGGCATCACCCCGTTCAACTTCCCTGCGATGATCCCGATGTGGATGTTTGGCATGGCGATTGCTGCGGGCAATGCCTTTATTATGAAGCCGTCTGAACGCGACCCCAGCGTTCCAGTGCGGCTGGCTGAACTGTTTGTTGAAGCTGGCGCACCTGAAGGGCTGCTGCAAGTCGTTCATGGTGACAAAGAAATGGTCGATGCGATACTCGACCACCCGGACATTCCCGCGATCAGCTTCGTCGGCTCGTCCGACATCGCGCAATATATCTATGGCCGGGGCGCGGCTAATGGCAAGCGGGTGCAGGCATTTGGCGGTGCGAAGAACCACGGCGTTGTGATGCCCGACGCTGATCTGGACCAGGTGGTGAATGATCTGACGGGCGCGGCCTTTGGCTCTGCGGGTGAACGCTGCATGGCGCTGCCCGTGGTGGTTCCCGTGGGCGATGATACGGCGGATCGGCTGCGTGAGAAGCTGATCCCGGCGATCAATGCGCTGCGTGTTGGTGTCTCGAATGATCCCGATGTGCATTACGGCCCGGTTGTAACTCCAGAGCACAAGGCTCGCGTAGAACAGTGGGTCACCATGGCGCAGGAAGAAGGTGCCGAGCTGGTGATCGATGGCCGCGGCTTCAGCCTGCAAGGGCATGAAAAGGGCTTCTTTGTCGGTCCCACGCTGATTGATCGCGTGACCCCGCAGATGAAAAGCTATCAGGAAGAAATCTTCGGTCCGGTGCTGCAGATTGTTCGGGCGAAGGATTTTGAAGAGGCACTGCGCCTTCCCAGCGAACACCAATATGGCAATGGCGTGGCTCTCTTCACCCGCAACGGCCATGTCGCGCGTGAATTTGCCAGCCGTGTGAATGTGGGCATGGTTGGCATCAACGTGCCGATTCCGGTTCCGGTCAGCTACCACAGCTTTGGCGGTTGGAAGCGCAGCGGCTTTGGTGACATTGACCAATATGGCATGGAGGGCATGCGGTTCTGGACCAAGGCAAAGAAAGTCACCCAGCGCTGGCCCGACGGCGGCGGCGATGGTAGCAATGCTTTCGTAATTCCAACCATGGGGTGATGCGATGAAGTTTCTGGCAGTTGTATTCGCTGCGGGCGCTCTTGGGGGCTGTGCCGCTGCGTCTGCTGACGCGGAAGAGCCGCTCAAGGTCAAACCCGTCCGCGAATGCGATGCCAGTGATCTTCAATCGCATATCGGGCATGTCGCATCTGCCCAATCTGGCGCGAAATTGCTTGAAATGTCAGGCGCGGCGCGCTTGCGTTGGGTGCCGCCACGAACGGCCATTACCATGGATTACAGACCTGACCGACTGACCGTTCGTTACGATAACGATATGAAGGTTACCGGCATTAGTTGCGGTTGATATTCGCCAGACGGAGTTTTGATGACCAACCAATTCCAATTGAACGATGATCAACTCGCCATTCAGGAAATGGCGCGGCGTTTCACGGCTGACAATATCACCCCTTTCGCTGCGGAATGGGATGAAACGCACCACTTCCCGCGTGACGTGATCCAGCGCACGGGCGAGTTAGGGTTTGGCGCAATCTATGTCAGCGAGGAATCGGGTGGCATCGCATTGGGCCGGCTGGAAGCTGCGCTGATCATGGAGGCCATGGCATATGGCTGCCCTGCGACCAGTGCCTATGTCTCGATCCATAATATGGCGAGCTGGATGATCGACCGTTTCGGTTCGGATGAGCTGAAGGCGCGTTTCTTGCCGCAATTGGTGACGATGGAGCATATTGCCAGCTACGCGCTTACAGAGCCAGGTTCTGGCTCTGACGCGGCTGGATTGAAAGCCACCGCACGCCTGGACGGCGACCATTACGTGTTGAATGGTACAAAGCAGTTCATCAGCGGCAGTGGCTTTAACGATATCTATGTCGTGATGGCCCGGACAGGCGATCACAAGACCAAGGGCATTACCTGCCTGGTGGTGGAAAAGGATACGCCGGGCCTGAGCTTCGGCGCGCCGGAAAAGAAACTGGGCTGGAACGCCTCGCCAACCGCGCAGTTGATTTTCGAGGATTGCCGCGTGCCAGTGGCCAACCGCGTGGGTGCCGAAGGCGAAGGTTTTGGCGTTGCCATGGCTGGACTTGATGGTGGGAGGGTTAACATTGGGGCCTGTTCGCTGGGTGGGGCGCAACGCTGCCTGGATGAGGCGATTGCCTATACCAAGGACCGTCAGCAATTTGACCAGCCGATTGCCGAATTTCAGAATACCCAGTTCATGCTGGCCGATATGGCGACCGAGCTTGAGGCAGCGCGGGCGCTGCTCTATCTGGCGGCCTGTAAGGTTACCGAAAATGCACCGGACAAATCGCGTTTTTCCGCCATGGCAAAGCGTCTGGCGACAGATAGCGGTTCCAATGTCGTCAACAATGCGCTGCAATTGTTTGGCGGGTATGGATATTTGAAGGATTATCCGATTGAACGCTTCTGGCGCGATTTGCGTGTTCATTCGATACTGGAAGGCACCAATCAGGTGATGCGTATGATTGTGGGCCGGGACCTGCTGCGCCAATGACACAGGAAGTCCACATCCATACCCACGGCGCGGTAGGGCATATGTCGCTCAACCGCCCCAAGGCGCTTCATTCGCTGACACTGGACATGTGCCATGCGATGAGTGCGGCGCTTTCGGAATGGGCCAGTGATGACTCTGTACAGGCCGTCATGCTGGATCATGCAGAAGGGCGCGGTTTTTGTGCGGGCGGTGATATCAATTTGTTGCGTCAGTCAGCACTGAATGATGGTGGCGTGTCGGGCCGCAATTTCTTTCATGACGAATACCAGCTCAACCACCAGATGTTCACATATGCCAAGCCGATTGTGGCCTTTATGGATGGCATCACCATGGGCGGCGGCGTCGGAGTTTCGCAGCCCTGCACATATCGAGTGGCCACCGAAAATACCCGTTTTGCCATGCCGGAAACGGGCATTGGCCTTTTCCCAGATGTGGGGGGCGGATGGTATCTCTCGCGCCTGTCGGGGCGTCTGGGACAGTTTCTGGCACTGACCGGGGCGAGAATGGACGGCGCTGAGTGCCTTTGGGCGGGCCTTGCCACGCATTACCTGCCTAGCGAGAAACTGGCTGAGGCCAAGGCGCGTATCACCGAACATCCTGAGAGGATTGCCTGTATCCTGTCTGAGCTTTCGGTTGCACCACCACCTGCGCGGCTTGAAGGCAATGCCGCGGCAATCGCGCGCCATTTTGTATCTGATCGCTATGAGGACATTTTGGCCAGTCTGGAACGCGATGGCGGTGACTGGGCTTCTAAGGAGCGCGCCACTTTGGCCACCAAAAGCCCGCAGGCCTGCAAGGTGGCGCTGCGCCAATTGACGGAAAGTACCAGGCTGGGCGATTTTGCTGGCAATATGCGGATGGAATATCGCATCGCCAGCCGGGTACTGACCTTGCCCGATTTTGCCGAAGGTGTACGGGCCGTGATCGTTGATAAAACGGGCGATCCGCAATGGAACCCTGCAACACCTGAAGGCGTGAGCGACCAAAGGATCGACGGTATTTTTGCTCCGCTGCCTGATAATGAGGAATGGAAACCCCTATGAGTTTTGAAACCATCACGGTTGAAGCAAATGCCCGGGGAAACAAGGGTGTTACGCTGATAACGCTCAATCGTCCGCAGGCTTTGAATGCGCTTAACAGCCATGTGCTGTCCGACCTGATCGAAGCTTTTGCGGGTTTTGAAGCGGATTCCAGCCAGCTGTGCGCCGTGCTGACCGGTTCGGGGGACAAGGCATTCGCCGCAGGGGCCGATATCAAGGAAATGGCCGAGAAACCGGCAGCTGATTTCTACTTGGAAGACTTCTTTTCCAAATGGACCAGCGAAGTATGCAAAAAAACGCGCAAACCGTGGATCGCGGCGGTCAATGGCTTTGCGCTGGGCGGCGGCTGTGAACTGGCCATGATGGCGGATTTCATCATTGCGTCTGAAAACGCCAAATTCGGCCAGCCTGAAATCAAGCTGGGTGTCGCGCCCGGCATGGGCGGATCGCAGCGTCTGACCCGCGCCATCGGTAAGTCCAAAGCAATGGAAATGTGCCTGACCGGGCGGATGATGGCCGCTGAAGAGGCAGAGCGCAGCAATCTGGTGGCGCGCGTGGTGGCGCATGGCGATCTGCTCGCCGACGCGCTGAAAACGGCTGCCGTGATTGCTTCCATGCCGCCGATGGCCGCGATCGCGAATAAGGAAATGGTCAACGCCGCGTTCGAAACTTCGCTCGATCAGGGTCTGATCATCGAACGCCGTATCTTTCAGATACTGACCGCAACTGAAGACAAAGCAGAAGGCATGGCTGCCTTTATCGAAAAGCGTGAAGGCAAGTGGAAAGGGCGCTGAGCCCGCCGGAGAGGAACTGACATGAAAATCGCATTTATTGGCCTTGGCAATATGGGTGGCGGCATGGCCGCGAATCTGGTGAAGGCCGGACATGCGGTGAACGCTTTTGACCTGTCAGAGGCAGCACTTGAAGCCGCTGCGGAAAGTGGTTGCGCAACCTTCACCGACGCAGCAGAGGCGGTGCATGGCGTGGAAGCCGTAGTCACCATGTTGCCCAATGGCGCAATCGTGAAGGCGGTCTATTCCGACAGCGTGATTGGTAAAGCCCCGGCAGGCGCGGTGCTGCTCGATTGCTCGACCATTGACGTTGCCACTGCACGCGAAGTGATCTCCATGGCTGAGGGCGCAGGCTATGACATGGTCGATGCGCCTGTTTCTGGCGGCATCGCGGCGGCCAATGGCGGCACGCTCACCTTCATGGTTGGCGGCAGCGAAAAGGCATTCCAGCGTGCTGAGCCGATCCTTCAGGTAATGGGCAAGGCGGTGATTCATGCCGGCGATGCAGGCAATGGTCAGGCGGCCAAGATCTGCAACAATATGCTGCTGGGCATCCACATGATCGGCACGTGTGAAGCCTTTGCCATGGCGCAAAAGCTGGGGCTGAACCCGCAAACCTTTTACGACATTTCCAGCGTAAGCAGTGGGCAGAACTGGTCTATGACCAGCTATTGTCCGGTGCCCGGTGTCGGCCCGCAAAGTCCCGCCGATAATGATTATCAGGGCGGATTTGCTACAGTACTGATGCTAAAGGACCTCAAGTTGGCGATGGAGGCGGCAGGTACGGCTAATGTCGATACTGCGCTGGGCCGCCATGCGAAGGAAATCTATGAGACCTTCGATGCAGCGGGCAATGGTGGGCGTGACTTCTCGGCCATCATTCAGACGCTGTGAGCACCTGACCCTAATTCCCGAACAACCTTTCCAGCAGGCCACGGCGATGCGGTTTTGATTCGCCGGTAATTTCATAGAGATAATTGGCCAGCAACACGGCTTGATTGCGATCGATCAGGATTGCGCGCTCACGCATTTCCTTATCGCTTTCCTCACCGCGATGCATGGTCTGCAAATTCAGCATGATCCGGCTGCCCAGCGGGTTGGCCTTCCAGCCCACCAGCGCCCCTGCATCAGTCTGTTCCATGGCCCCTCCGATTGATGCGCGCCCCTGAACAGACTCAGCATAGCTGATTGGGCTGCCCGTGCAATTTCACGGCGGATACAAATGTGCAGAAAGCAGGCTTTAATCCCGAAGGCGCATCCGTAAATATGTCAGATTCGTGTCACGAACACTTCATTTGCCATGTCCATGGTCATGCATGCAGTGTGTGCCGCTTGACGCTGGCGCAGCTGCCGCCCATTCATCGAAGCGAGTGTACTGGATATGAGCAGCCAAGCGATCACGAATGACAATCAAGAGCCTGCCGAGGTGGGTGAGCTCTACTTCAACCGCGAATTGAGCTGGTTGAGCTTTAACGAGCGGGTTCTGGCTGAGGCATGTAATGAGAACTATCCGCTGCTGGAACGGCTGCGCTTCCTGTCCATTTCTGGCAGCAACCTGGATGAATTCACCATGATCCGCGTGGCGGGGCTGGTGGGTCAGGTTCAGCGTGGGGTCGGCCTGCTGACGATCGATGGCCGATCGCCGACGCAGCAATTGACAGCTGTCCGGGAAGAGCTGGACCAGCTTGTTGCCCGACAGCAGGAAATCTGGCGTGACCTGCGCGCGCAATTGGCCGATTCTGGCATCCACATCGCCGATGAACGCCGCGTCAGCGAAGAAGCCTATGCCTGGTTGAAAGAGTTTTTCCTGGAGGAGATTCTACCGGTCATCACCCCGCAGGCGATCGATCCCGGCCACCCATTCCCCTTTGTCGCCAATGAAGGGATGGGGCTGCTGTTCAACCTTAAGCGCGAAAGCGACAAGCAGCAGATTATCGAGATGGTCCTGTTGCCAACCGCGCTGCCACGATATGTGCGCGTGCCGGGTGATGAGGCGATTTTCGTCAGCATTGCCAGCCTGATCACTCGCTTTGCCGACCATGTCTTCCCGGGTTTCAAGATCAAGGGCGATGGGCTGTTCCGTGTGTTGCGGGACAGCGATATTGAAATTGAGGAAGAGGCGGAAGATCTGGTCCGCACATTCCGCAGCGCGATCCAGCGCCGCCGCCGGGGCAGGGTGATTCAGCTTGAGATTGAAGACGATTTCGACCCCGTGGCTGAACAACTTCTGCTGGAACAATTGGGTGTGCATGATGCACAGGTGATAAAGACCGACGGTGTCATCGGCATAGATGGATTGGCGGAAATCGTCGAGGAAGACCGGCCTGACCTGAAATTCGAACCCTATTCCCCGCGCTATCCCGAACGCATCCGTGAACATGATGGCGATTGTTTTGCCGCGATCCGCGAAAAGGACATCATCATTCACCACCCCTATGAAAGCTTTGAGGTGGTGGTGGATTTCATCCGTCAAGCGGCCGCTGACCCCGATGTGGTGGCGATCAAGCAAACGCTTTATCGCGCGGGCAACCAGTCAGCCGTGATCAATGCGCTGATTGCCGCGGCGGAAGAGGGTAAATCCGTCACTGCCGTGGTGGAGTTGAAGGCGCGGTTTGACGAAGAACAGAACCTGATGTGGGCCAGCAAGCTGGAACGTGCCGGGGTGCAGGTTATCTATGGTTTCCTCGACTGGAAAACCCACGCCAAGGTGGCGATGGTCGTGCGGCGGGAAGAGGATGGGTTCCGCACATACTGCCATTTTGGAACGGGCAATTATCACCCGGTGACGGCCAAGATTTACACTGATCTCAGCTTCTTTACCGCCAAGCCCAAATTGGGGCGTGATGCGGCCAAACTGTTCAATTTCGTGACCGGATATGTCGAACCGCGTAGCACCGAATTGCTCGCTATCGCCCCGCTGAACTTGCGCGAGGAACTTTATACCCAGATCGACCGTGAAGCAGAAAACGCCCGTGATGGGAAGCCCGCTGCGATCTGGATGAAGTGCAATCAGGTGACCGATAAGGGGATGATTGACAGGCTCTATGCCGCCAGTCAGGCGGGCGTCGAGATTGAGCTGATCGTACGCGGCATCTGCTCTCTGCGACCCGGCGTTGCCGGTTTGAGTAAAAATATCCGCGTCAAATCCATCATAGGCCGCTTCCTGGAACACAGCCGTATCTATGCCTTTGCCAATGGCAAGCCACTGCCCAGCGCGGGTGCAAAGGTCTATATTTCTTCGGCCGATTTGATGAACCGCAATCTGGATCGGCGGGTTGAGGCGCTGATCCCGATCGAAAACCGCACCGTTCACGATCAGGTTTTGCAGCAGGTGCTGCTGGCTAATGTGATCGATACTGAACAAAGCTGGCAATTGGGGCCGGATGGTGGTTATTCGCGGGTCGAGGATGCTGGCCGTCCGTTCAACTGCCACCTCTATTTCATGACCAACCCCTCGCTTTCCGGGCGCGGCGGCGCGCTGGAGGCAGGCGCGGTGCCTAATCTGACTTTGCGCAATGGAAGCGCTGAATGACATTGCGCGCCCGGCGGACTGACAGGGAAGGCATATTCTCTGGCAATAAGGCCGAACGGGCTATCATCGATATCGGGTCAAACACCGTTCGCATGGTGATTTACGGCGGCAGTCCGCGTGCGCCCACCGTGCTGTTCAATGAAAAGGTGACGGCGCAATTGGGGCGCGACATCGCGCATACCGGGCGGATGGCTGATGGGGCGATCGAATTGGCGATGCGCGGCCTCAACCGATATGCACTATTGCTGCATGATCTGGGTGTGGAGGACGTCGAAATCGTCGCGACAGCCGCATCGCGCGATGCCGAGAATGGGGCGGAATTTATCGCTCAGGTCGCTGCGCTAGGCCTCAAACCGCGTGTGATTACAGGCGAACAAGAGGCTGAAGTCAGCGCAGCAGGCGTGATCGGGGCATTTCCCGGCGCGCGCGGCGTGGTGGCAGATCTGGGCGGGGGCAGCCTGGAACTGGTCAATATTGCCGACGGTGGATGTGGGGTACCCACATCCATGCGCCTGGGAACTTTACGTTTGCCCGACTTTCGCGGGGTTGATCGTACGGAAATGACGGCAAATCTGGTCGCTCAACTGGGTAAGCACGGGTGGAACAAGGCGATTGGCGCTCCGCTCTATCTGGTGGGGGGGACCTGGCGTGCCATGGCGGTGGTGGCGATGGAGGGACGCAATTATCCGCTGACCGATCCCCACGGTTTTTCTCTTAGCGCGAAAGGGGCCGCCAAGCTTGCGCGTCGCGTCGCCGATAGTCAGCCGGAAGAATTGCGGATCAGCCCGCGTATTTCCACCATGCGCAGCGAAATTATGCCAGATGCTGCGGTGTTGCTTCAGGCGATGCTGAAGGTGTTGAAACCGGAACGGCTGATCTTTTCGTCCTGGGGTCTGCGTGAAGGGTTGCTGTTTGATCGGTTGTCAGGCCATGCCAAGGCGCAAGATCCATTATTGGCGGGGCTGGCCAATTTTGCCGCGCAACGCGGTGCGCCGCCTGTTTTGGCCACGCGTATCGCGGGCTGGACTTCGGCCGCGGTTCCGGCGCAGCGTCAGGGATCAGAACGGTTGCGTCTGGCCGCGTCGATGCTTTCACTCGCATCGATGCAGATCGAACCCAATTTGCGCGTGCATCAGGCGGTGGATTGGGCGTTGCATAAACGCTGGATTTCACTCGATCCGGAAGGGCGCGCAATGCTGGCTGCTGCGGTTGCCGCAAATGGCAACCATGTGGAACTTCCAGCGGAGCTTTTGAAACTGGCGAATGAAGATGCGCTGGACGAGGCGATTTGCTGGGGCCTTGCCACGCGACTGGCGCGGCGGCTGGGCGGCAAATCACGCCGTTCACTACAGGTCAGCCGTCTTACGCGTGACAGCAGTCAGTTGACCTTGCACTTGCAGCATACTCATCGCCACCTGTTCGGCGTACCTAATGAAAAGGATATGCTGTTGCTGTCTGCGCGTTTGGGAACAGATTTCGATGTACGGATCGTGCCCGATGATGAACCGCTTTGGAGTGATGAGGAAGCCGCCACGAGCTGATCAGTCACGCAAATGCGATGTGGCGAAGGGAGAAAAATCCGTTTGTTCGTCGAACAGGTCCACGCCTTCAGCGCGTTTCAGCCGATTGACCACCACATAGGTGACAGGCGTCAGAAACGCTTCCCATGCGGTTTTTATCAGCCATTGCGAGATCACGACCTGCGCCAAGGTCTCAACCGGCCATCCGGCTATCCCGTAAAAAGCGAGGGGGTAGAAGATCAGGCTATCCAGCCCCTGGCCAACAACGGTTGAACCAATGGTGCGCATCCACAGAAAGCGTCCTTCGGTCCAAAGCTTCATCTTGGCCAGAACATATGAATTCGCGAACTCGCCCACACAGAACGCGGTCATGGATGCGATCACGATGCGCCAGCTATTGCCGAATACAGCCTCATAGGCGGATTGATGCGGCCAGCCCTCAGCCGGTGGAAGTTTGACGACCACCCAGGCCATAAATGCCATGAAGGCGAGCGCAGCAAATCCGGTCCAGATCACGCGCCGTGCGCGGGCATATCCATAGACCTCTGTCAGCACGTCCCCGATGATATAGCTGATCGGAAAGAACAATACACCCGCACCGAAGATCCAGCTGCCACCACCGGGCAGGGTGATAAAACTGGGCTTTGATGCGCCGATAATATTGGACAGCAGCAATATCGCCACGAATGCCGCCATCACTATGTCGTAATAGCGGAAATGGGTCGGTGCATCGCTGCTACGGGTGGGGGCGGTGTGTTTATCCATCATTTGCCTGCCTATCCGCATTTGAATGCGCGGGAAAGCACGCTAATGGGTGGCCGTGCGTGCGCCCGTAGCTCATCTGGATAGAGCGCGAGACTTCTAATCTTGAGGCAGCAGGTTCGAGTCCTGCCGGGCGCGCCATTACCCCCGCATAGCTGTGTCGAGCGGTTCGCTGGTTATGGGATAACCCGCATCGTCTGGTATCCGTAGCATCGGAATTTCGCCGCTCTTGTCGACGCGGGTGGAAATTGTGCGCACCGGGATTGATTCCGCATGGGCGCGGGTTTCATCAAAGCTGGCAAATTGCGCCAGCCGTTCCAGATTGCGGCGAGTGGGAAAGATGACCTGAATCTCTTTCCGGTCCGCCGCATCTAATGCGTCCCTTGCGCTGACCCAGAACAGGTGGGTGTTCTCTGACAGGTCGGCGGCGATTTCCACGGCGCCTGTCCCCAAACCGGCGAGATAAAATCTGGTGTCGTAAAGCCGCTTCACCCGTTCAAATCGCGGATGCCAGCGCGCGAATGGTGTCAGTTGCGCCAGGTCCAATGACCATCCAAATTCGTCAAGCACCGTCGCCAGAACGCCCGTTTCAAGCAGGTGTGCGCGGGCTTTTCGCGCGCTGAGTGCGTCGATCTGTCCAGTTAGACCAATGGCCAACCCGGTTTCTTCGAGTGTTTCGCGGATTGCACCAATCCTGTGCGCAGCCTCGTCCACTTCCAGCCCAACGGCACCGCCAATGGCATTTGCCAGTTCGAAATCTGCATCGTCCACCCGGCCGCCCGGAAATACAGCCATTCCACCTGCGAAGACCATTTCCTGCGAACGTATAGCCATCAGGATTTCTGGTGGGTGCCCTTCAGCACCGTTGCGAAAAATGATGACGGTTGCAGCAGGACGGGATGCTGGGGGAGGGGTGGTTTCGCCGTTCATTCGCGATCTTGTGCCGGTGCGGCACCACCTTGCCAACAGAGAAATGCCTTGGTGTGTCGGGAAAGTTTACAAAAGGCCGGCTGTAATTTTTTCATTAACTATTGTAATCGGCAGAAAAGCTGGCTTTGTAAAAAATGGCACGGTGATTGCTTAGTATATGGCGACCCGAAAAGTCTTCGATAATGAGGCGGGGCCATCCTGGTCTCCCGGTCCCGCCTCCCCGAATACGAAAAACCGCCCCACGACCCGGGGGCGGTTTTTTGTTTGTGCGAGTGTGAAAAGGCTGCTCGAAGCCTCGATCAGTCTGCCTTGGCGACGTTCTTTTCGGTCAGCAGGGCCTGCAATTCACCAGCTTCAAACATCTCCATCATAATGTCGCTGCCGCCCAGAAATTCGCCCTTTACATAAAGCTGGGGAATGGTGGGCCAATCCGAAAAGCCTTTGATCCCCTGGCGGATTTCCATGTCTTGCAACACGTCCACGCTTTCATAGGCGACGCCGCAATGGTCCAGAATGGCGACAGCTCGACTGGAAAAACCACATTGCGGGAACAGCGGCGTACCCTTCATGAACAGGACAACATCATTATCACCGACAATGGAGGAAATGCGGGTATTTACATCGGACATGGCTGTGGCCTTGCGTAATCTGACAGGTTGACAAGTATCAGGTGGGTGTGGCGGTGGTCAGTTGCAAGGCATGCAGTACACCGCCCATGCGTCCACCCAATGCTTCATAGACCATTTTGTGCTGCTGCACCCGGTTTTTGCCAGCGAATTGTGGCGCGGTAACCTTGGCTGCCCAATGATCATCATCGCCGGCAAGATCCTGCAAATCCACCTCCGCACCCGGCAGAGCTTCGGTAATGAGCCGGGTGATTTCGCTTGCGCTCATCGGCATGATAGAGACTTCCTTTTGGCAGGCGAGTGGCTGACGATACTGATCAGATCAGCCTTCGCTCATTAATTGGCGACGTGCCTCAACCGCTTTTTTGTCCAACTGGGTACGGATATCATCTTCGCTGATATCGCAATCAGCGCCAGTCAGATCACCCAGCAGTTTGCGGATTACATCTTCATCACCAGCTTCTTCAAAATCAGCCTGAACCACGGCTTTTTTGTAAGCATCGGTTTCTTCAGCCGTCAGCCCCATCAGTCCCGCGGCCCATTCGCCCAGCAGGCGGTTACGCCGTGCGGCGATCTTAAAGGCATTTTCTTCGTCAAATGCGAATTTGGCTTCTTCGCCGCGTTCACGATCATGGAAATCGGTCATCATGGTCCCCTTGGGAAAAGTTACGAATCGAAAATAGGGTGTGCGGCCTGTGCGGGCAAGGCGCTGGATCAATCCATTTTGACAACTAGCTTGCCCACTGCCTGGCGGCTTTCAAGTTTGGCTATGGCTTCACCACCGCGTTCGAGCGGGAATGTTTCGGAAATCAGTGGATCGATTTTGCCAGACAATAACAGATCGAACAGTTCCAGCACCTGGGCTTGGAACTTTTGCGGCTCGCGCTGGGTAAAGGCACCCCAGAAAACGCCGCAAATGTCGCAGCTTTTCAGCAGGGTGAGGTTGAGCGGCATTTTGGTGATGCCAGCGGGAAAGCCGACCACCAGGAGTCGCCCTTGCCACGCAATCGCGCGTAGCGCCGGTTCGGAATATTGCCCGCCCACAACATCATAGATGATATTGGCACCTTCCGGCCCGCAGGCTGTCTTGAACGCGTTGGCCAGTTCCTTGGATGCGTCCTTGTCCATTTCATCGCGCGGGTAGATGACTACCTCATCCGCCCCTGCATTGCGGGCAACATCAGCTTTTTCTTGTGAGGAAACTGCCGCGACCACGCGCGCGCCATAGGTTTTGGCCAATTCGATTGCGGACAGGCCCACACCGCCAGCCGCACCCAGTATCAGCACTGTATCACCAGCCTTGATATGGCCGCGATCCTTCAATCCGTGGATTGTGGTGCCATAGGTCACAAGCAACGATGCGGCCTTTTCAAACGACACAGCATCGGGAATCTTGAATGCAGAGGTCGCAGGAACAGCCAATTTCTCAACCAGTCCACCATTGCCGGGGCAAGCGAGCGCACGATCACCCACAGCAAAACCTTCCACGCCTTCGCCCACAGCTTCGACCAGGCCAGCAACTTCGCCGCCGGGCGCAAAGGGCCGCTGCGGTTTGAATTGATAAAGGTCGCGGATTATCAGGGTGTCGGGAAAGTTGATCGCACAAGCTTTCACCGCCAACAGAACTTCACCCTTGCCGGCGACAGGGGGATTAACCTCATCCAGGCTCAGCGTGTCAGGACCGCCAATTGCATGGGTGCGGAGGGCCTTCACATTAAACCTCGGTTCCTTTGGCCAGCCACGGCATGCGTCCGGCGCGGCCGAATTCATAATCTGCTATAGCCGCGTCTCGCTCCAGCGTCAGGCCGATTTCGTCCAGGCCATTGAGCAGGCAATGCTTGCGGAAGGGATCGATTTCAAATTCAAAACGATCCTGAAACGGCGTTGTCACTGTTTGGTTTTCCAGATCGATCGAGATTTCGTCCGTCTCCGCGACCTCAAGCAGGCGGTCGACCTGTTCCCGCGGCAGGGCAACGGTGAGGATGCCGTTCTTGAAGGCATTGCCAGAAAAAATGTCTGAAAAACTGGGTGCGATCACCGCCTTGATACCCATGTCCAGCAATGCCCATGCGGCGTGTTCACGGCTAGATCCGCAGCCGAAATTGTCACCCGCAATCAGGATGGGTGAACCGGCATAACGCGTATCATCGAAGATATTGCCATCCTGCGCGCGCACCGTTTCAAATGCGCCGCGGCCCAGACCTTCACGGCTGATGGTTTTCAGCCAATGGGCAGGGATGATCACATCGGTGTCGATATTCTTCGCGCCCCAGGGGTAGGCGCGGCCATCAATGCCTGAAACTTTGTCCATCAATCGGTTTCCGGTTTCTCGCCAGAGGGGATAGGGGGGGGCTGGGTCGGCTCATTCTTTTTCTTGCGACGGCCAGCATAAAGCAGCGCAGCAGCAATGGCTGCGGAACCGATGGCGGCGGCACCCAGTGCGGCCTTGCCTTTGAATGATTTGGTCATGGTTTCACTATGGGGCTGATGTGGTTGAACGACAAGGGATCAGGCGGTGAAATCGCGCACATCGGCCAGATGCCCGGCAACGGCCGCTGCGGCTGCCATGGCGGGTGAGACGAGGTGAGTGCGCGCACCGGGGCCCTGGCGGCCCACGAAATTGCGGTTGCTGGTGGATGCACAGCGTTCGCCCGCGGGCACCTTGTCCGGGTTCATCGCCAGACAGGCTGAGCACCCCGGTTCACGCCATTCAAAGCCTGCATCTATAAAGATGCGGTCCAGCCCCTCGGTCTCGGCCTGTTCCTTGACCAGGCCAGACCCGGGAACGGCAATGGCCCAGCGTACGTTATCGGCCTTCTTGCGGCCCATCAGCACTTGGGCAGCAGCGCGCAAATCCTCTATCCGGCTGTTGGTGCAGCTGCCGATAAAGACATTTTCGATGGCCACATCCTGCATCGCCATGCCGGGGGTGAGGCCCATGTAATCGAGGCTTTGTTGCGCGGCGACCTGCTTGGCCGGATCGGAAAAACTTTCCGGCGCAGGCACAGTGCCGCCGATGGCCACGACATCTTCCGGGCTGGTACCCCAAGTGACGGTGGGCTGGATGTTCTCCGCATCGATCACCACGCGCTTGTCGAATTTGGCCCCGGGATCGGTCGCCAGCGAACGCCACCATTCCACCGCGGCATCCCATTCCGCCCCCTTGGGCGCATATGGCCGCCCTTTGAGATAGACGAAGGTGGTTTCATCCGGCGCGACCAGGCCTGCGCGCGCGCCGCCTTCAATGCTCATATTGCAGACGGTCAGGCGTTCTTCGATGCTCATATTTTCAAACACCGAACCGCGATATTCGATGACATAGCCGGTGCCGCCAGCCGCCCCGATCACGCCGATGATGTGCAGGATCACATCCTTGGCCGTAACGCTGGGGCCAAGATCGCCATCCACCCGCACTTCCATCGATTTTGACCGCTTGAGCTGCAGCGTCTGCGTGGCGAGCACATGCTCAACCTCGCTTGTACCGATGCCAAAGGCCAGCGCGCCCATGCCACCATGACATGCTGTGTGCGAATCGCCGCAGACAATGGTCGCTCCGGGCAGGGAGAAACCCTGTTCCGGTCCCACGACATGGACAATGCCCTGCTGGCGTGCCGTTGCATCGATATAGCGAATGCCAAACTCGGGCGCATTGCGTTCCAGCGCGGCCAGCTGCTGGGCGCTTTCTGCATCGGCAATGGGCAGGCGATTGCCTGATGCATCCACGCGTGCGGTGGTTGGCAAATTGTGATCGGGCACGGCCAGCGTCAATTCAGGGCGGCGAACCTTCCGGCCACTCATCCGCAGCGCCTCAAACGCTTGCGGGCTGGTCACTTCATGAACCAGATGGCGGTCGATATAGATCAGGCTGGTGCCATCATCGCGGGTTTCCACGACATGTGCGTCCCAGATCTTCTCATACATTGTGCGGGGTTTGTCAGACATGACATCGCGCCTAGGCAAAGCGGCCTTGCGCGGCAAGATGGGAAATCTTGATCCGACTATAGGATGACGTTTGGTATAGCCGTGCAGATTGGATTATAGTCTCAGTCATGCCCCAGTGGATCATCCCTGTCTTTATCGTCATTATCACCGTCATTGCGATGGAATGGGTCGCTTGGTCGAGCCACAAATATATCATGCATGGCTGGGGGTGGGGTTGGCACCGTGACCATCATGAACCGCATGACAATGCTCTAGAGAAAAATGATCTTTACGCGCTGGTGGGCGCGGCGATGAGCATTTCCATGTTCGCGCTGGGATCATCCATGGTTATGGGCGCAGCAGCGTGGTGGCCAGCGACATGGATCGGGCTGGGTATCCTATTTTATGGCGTGATTTATACGCTGGTGCATGATGGGCTGGTCCATCAGCGCTATTTCCGCTGGGTGCCGAAGCGCGGTTATGCCAAGCGGTTGGTTCAGGCGCATAAATTGCACCATGCGACGATCGGTAAAGAGGGTGGCGTCAGTTTCGGCTTCGTCTTCGCGCGTGATCCCGCGACGCTGAAGACTGAACTGAAACGGCAACGCGAGGCAGGCGTCGCGGTTGTAAGTGAGAGCAAAAACGCCTGATTATTCGTTGCGCGTCAAAATCCAGCCGCCACAGATCACCAGCACCGCCACAGAGGCATAAACCCACGGTACGCCCAGCGTCAGCCAGGTGGCAATCGCGCCCACGATCATCGCGGTGACGGCGGCGAGTTTCGCTGGACGGCGGATCACGCGGCGTTCGCGCCAATCCCTGATTTGCGGCCCCCATCGGGGATGGTTGAGAATTTTCTGCTCCCAACTCGGATTGCTTCGGGCGAAAAAGAACACGGCCAGCAACAGGAAAGGGACGGTAGGCAGCAGAGGCAACACAGCGCCGATTGTGGCAAGGGCCACGCTGAGGAGGCCCAGCGCCAGATAGACCGGGCGCGTCATCTCATCCCGCGGCAATCCGTGCCGCATGTTCGCGTACCAGCGCAATCATGTTGGGCACGCCCTGTGTGCGGTTGGAAGAAAGCTGGTTTTTAAGGTCAAAGGGTTCAAGTGCGGCCGCAACATCCATTGCTGCCACCTCTGCGGCTGGCCTGTCCTGCACAGCAGAAATAACCAGCGCCACAATCCCCTTGGTAATTGCGGCATTGCTGTCAGCCAGAAAATGCAATTTGTCCCCGCCGCCCGTGGGATAGACCCAGACTTGCGCTGAACAGCCACGCACCAGCGTGGCACCTGTTTTCAGCGCATCGGGCATGGGTTCCAGCTCACGCCCCAGCTCGATCAACAGGCGATAGCGTTCATCGCCTTCGAGAAATTCATATTCTTCGCAAATGTCGGAAAGTGGCCGCACAATAACTCCGTTCACCCTGAGCTTGTCGAAGGGTTGCCCTTCAGTTGTCGTGCTGCGCTAGTGGGAAAAGCAATGCTTCGACAAGCTCAGCATGGTCGGAGATAGGGTGCAACGCTCACAATTCCACCCCGCTGGCAATCGCCTCCAGCTTCTTGATGCGTTCTTTCAGGTCGGCAATTTCAATTCTTGCTGCCCCGGCACCCACGCCGCCTTCAATTTCGCGCGGTGAGGATGCCAATTCACGCTCTTTCAGCGTCAGCCAGCCGCGCCATGCGGTCAGCAGCGCGTAAGCAACCACGCACAGGCCAACCAAAGATGCGGCGGCGATGATCAATGTAGGCTCGAACATTTCCCTCACTTCCTTTCTGAACCTGGCCGTTTCAATTTGTTATTCACTGCCTTGCTTGTCGCGCAGGGCCTCGATCTCTGCCGCGATCCGCTGTGTTTCGCGGGCATTCACCGAATTCCCATCTGTAGCGATCCGTTCCAACACCTGAATTCGGTCTCGCAATTGTTCCACTTCCTCTTCCAGCTGCTGTTCGCGCTGGCTGGGCTGGTTGGTGACGCCGCTCCGGTGCGACCGATGTTCATTGCGATGGCGCATTACACCCGCAATGGCTGCAATCAGCACAATCAGAACAATTGCGGTCGCCCAATTCATCAGATGCGCTCCCCATGTTTCAGACCCAGCTGCACGCTGCTGTCCGGGGCATCGACGCGGCGTTTATCGCGCAGAGCCTCGATCTGGGTGGCAACGTCATATCCCTTATCGGTCACGATGCGCTCCAGCACCTGCACACGATCCTCCAGCCGTTGAATCTGGCTGCCATATTGCGCTGTTTTTTCGGCGCTGGCTTCGGCAGTCGCGCCCACCTGCATTTCTGCGATTTTCGTCCGGTGCTTTGTCCAGATCGCTATGATCGGGATGGACAGTGCCAGGATCGGAATGAGCAGAGCGATTTCGCCTTCCATAACTTTAGTCCCCTATTATCCGGCTTATCGCAGGCGTTCGATTTCGGCGGTCAGGCGCGGATTGCTCGAAACGTAATAGGTTTCGACATCGGCCAGGCGGCGGTCCACATCGCGGAAGCGGGCGCGGATTTCACGCGCCGTGCGCTTGGGGCTTTGGCGGACACGCTGCCAATACTTCGTTTCCTCTGCATCGCCGTAAAGATATGATGGTTTCTTGCTCAGCAGCAGACCGGCGATAAAATATGCTGGGATAGCGACGCCGCCAGTCAGCCAGATGGACATCAAGGCACCCAAGCGGACCCAGAAGGTGTTGACCCCGGTATAGTCAGCAATGCCGGAACACACGCCCATCAGCTTTGCGTTATGTTTGTCGCGGTAAAGCGTGGTGCGGGGGCTGTTCATCGGTCGCTTCCTTTCTTTTCGGCGAGCAGGCTTTCCAACTCACGTAATTGCTGATTGTCGCGTTCCTGATCGGCGATCAGTCGCTTGGGCTGGAAGTTGGGATCATCGGCTGCAACCAGCCGTTCAACTGTGTCCATCCGTTCATCCAGCCGCTTGGCGAGGCTATAGAGTTCCTCCAGCAGCACTTCGTCGTCCGTGGTGATGGTGGCGGCGGTTTTCCAGCGCGTGATGTAATGCAGGATCAGCCAGGGCAGGCCAATGACTACGATTGCGACAATGATACCTTCCTCCACGGCTTAGCCCTCCTTGCTGGCGCTGCTGTCTTTACCCAGCGCCTTCTTCATCTGTTCCAATTCGTCATCGATCGCATCGGCGCCTTCCAGCGCGGCAATCTCGTCCGCCAGGCTCAATTTGCCGCCATTTTCGGCAATGCTCAGCGCCTCGGCGCGACCTTCTGCATAATCGACCCGGCGCTCCATCTGGTCGAACCGGGCAAGTGCCTCATCGGTCCGTTCCGTGCTCATCAGCGTGCGCAGTTTCACGCGGTTCTCCGCGCTTTCCAGTCGCGCGGCGATGGCGGTCTGGCGGCTGCGTGCCTCGCGCAGCCGCTGCTGCAGTTTTTGAATATCATCTTCATAGGCGCGAAGGGCATCGTCCAGCACGGCGATTTCCTGCTTCAACTGGTCACCCATATCGGCAGCTTTTTTGCGCTCAACCAGCGCGGCGCGGGCCAGATCCTCACGGTCCTTGGAAAGCGCCAACTGCGCCTTTTCTGACCAGTCAGCCTGCAACCGGTCCAGCTTTACTACATGGCGGTGCATTTCTTTCTGATCGGCAATGGTGCGGGCCGCACTTGCGCGTACTTCCACCAATGTTTCCTCCATCTCCAGGATGATCATGCGGATCATTTTTGACGGGTCATCTGCCTTGTCCAGCATGTCATTGAAATTGGCGGCAATGATGTCACGCGTACGGCTGAAAATGCCCATAAAGGCTACTCCACTGGTGAAATTATCAAATGGTTGGCGACGCTCATTCTGCGTCGGGGTTGGTGTTTGGCGCAAATGTTCGATTTCCGCGTCGAGCCGCGATACGCGCTGAGGGGGGGGGGCCGGAGCATCGGCGTTGAGACTGGTGTCAACGCCAGAGAGGGGACTCTGGTTGGGGGCTGAGCGCTCCGGCCCAAGGGGAGTGTTATCGGCAGGTTTGGTCATGCCATTTCCACGGTCTGTGGCATTGCCGTCGCAGCAATCGCCGGGGTGGCATACATTTGCGCTGTCAAAGCGACAAAGGCGACCATGGCGGCTACGCTTGCAATGACGGCCTGTCCCAGTTTGGTCTGGAAAAAGCTACGGTCGAACATGGTCAGGATACCTCCGATTGAACTTGTTCATCGATTAGCAAGGGGTGTGCCAAACAAGTAAAATATATGAAAAACAGTATGATAATGTGAGGCGCAAAATTCCATATTGGTTTTTATTGCCAAGCATTGGGAATTTTTCCTATAGGTTGGTGTATGGAGCGCGATAATCAATTTATCGGCCAGTCGGGGGCCTTTCTTGACGCAGTTGAGCGGACCAGTCTGGCCGCGCCGATGAGTCGTCCCGTGCTGGTGATTGGTGAGCGCGGGACGGGTAAGGAACTGATCGCCGAACGCTTGCATCGCCTGTCCAGCCGCTGGGGGGAGCCGCTGGTCATCACCAATTGTGCTGCCCTGCCGGAAACGCTGATTGAAGCCGAATTGTTCGGGCATGAGGCGGGGGCTTTTACCGGTGCTACCAAAGCGCGGGCTGGAAGGTTTGAGGAAGCCGATAAAGGCACATTATTTCTCGACGAATTGGGTAATCTGTCGATGGGTGCTCAGGAGCGGCTGCTGCGCGCGGTAGAATATGGAGAGGTCACGCGGATCGGATCATCGCGCCCCATCCAGGTGGATGTGCGCATCGTGGCCGCCACCAATGATGATCTGCCTGCCATGGCGGCGCGAGGGGAGTTTCGCGCCGATCTGCTCGATCGGTTGAGCTTCGAAGTTATCACCCTGCCGCCCCTGCGTGTGCGCGAAGGGGATGTGGGTGTACTGGCGGACCATTTCGGGCGGCGTATGGCGGCGGAGCTTTGCTGGCAGAACTGGCCGGGTTTTGCCGAACATGTCGAACAGCAGCTGGAAACCTATGACTGGCCCGGTAATGTCCGCGAATTGCGCAATGTGGTGGAACGCGCAGTCTATCGCTGGCAGGACTGGAGCCAGCCGATCGGGCACGTCCAGTTTGACCCCTTTGACAGCCCGTGGAAGCCGATGGCCCCAGCACATCGGCCCGCTCAGACCGCTGCCAAGCCTTCTGTCGTCCCAGCACTCGCTTCAGCCGCACCCGACCTGGATGCAGTGGATGATCTTCGTGGTGCCGTCGATGCGCATGAACGCGCGATTGTGGAGCATGCGCTGGGGAAACATCGCTGGAATCAGCGCCAGACGGCGAAGGCGCTGGGTCTGACCTATGACCAGCTGCGCCACGCGGTCAAGAAGCATGGCCTGATGGAGGAAGAGTGACCCTGCAAAACCCGCTGCCGTAATGCTTTTTGCGGCCTGCCATGGAATCGGTTGCAATTCTACGTAACCCCGCCTATCTGCGCATCCATTCCGACATTGTCGTAACAAGGTTTGGATGCTGGCGCCGCAAGGGGCCGGTGCAAAACCGCGTTGCTGCATTGTCTGACCCAACGGAGTTTGAATGGCAGATATTGCGCGCCTTGTTGAAGTGATCGAGCCTGAGGCGGAAGCCTTGGGCTTCGAACTCGTGCGCGTGAAAATGATGCCGTCTGAAGCCGGTGACGGTGGTGAGGCGTTGCAGATCATGGCGGAGGATCCGGCAACCGGGCAGTTGTTGATCGAACAATGCGCCGCGCTGTCGCGCCGTGTGTCCGATGCGATCGACACTTTGGAAGAGCAGGGTGAGGTACTGGTGGAAGGCAACTATCACCTTGAAGTGTCCAGCCCCGGCATTGACCGCCCACTGACCCGGGCGAAGGATTTCGCCGCCTGGGCAGGGCACGAAGTCAAGGTTTCGATGGTCAAGGATTATGATGGTCAGCGCAATCTGCGCGGCATATTGAACGGTATTGATGGTGACATGATCTCCATCAGTGATCGCAAGGCGGGTGATGTCACTGTCCCCCGCGAAATGATACATTCGGCAAAGCTGGTCTTGACCGACGAGCTGATCGCCGCCACCCAGCCGCTCGATGTGAGCGGTGCAGACAACATCGTTGAAGAAGAAAAGGCAGACGACTGATGGCCAGTGCCATTTCCGCCAATAAGGCAGAACTCCTTGCGATTGCGAATGCTGTCGCCTCAGAAAAGATGATCGACAAGTCGATCGTGATCGAGGCGATGGAAGAAGCGATTCAGAAAAGTGCCCGCAACCGTTATGGTTCGGAAAACGATATCCGCGCCAAGCTGGATCCGCAGACGGGCGATTTGAGCCTGTGGCGCGTGGTTGAGGTGGTTGAGGAAGTCGAAGACTATTTCAAGCAGATCGATCTCAAAGCAGCGCAGAAGCTGGACGATAATGCCAAGCTGGGTGACTTCATTGTTGATCCGCTGCCCCCGGTTGATCTGGGCCGTATTGACGCGCAAAGCGCCAAGCAGGTGATCTTCCAGAAGGTCCGCGATGCAGAACGCGAACGCCAGTTTGAAGAGTTCAAGGACCGCGCTGGTGAAGTTATTACCGGCGTGATCAAGTCGGTAGAGTTCGGTCATGTGATCGTGAACCTAGGTCGTGCCGAGGGCGTGATCCGCCGGGATCAGCAGATCCCGCGTGAAGCCGCTCGCGCGGGTGAGCGCGTTCGTGCGCTGATCACCAAGGTGGAGCGGAACAATCGCGGCCCGCAGATTTTCCTGTCACGCGCGCATCCTGACTTCATGAAGAAGTTGTTCGCGCAGGAAGTGCCCGAAATTTATGACGGCATTATCGAGATCAAGGCTGCCGCGCGCGATCCCGGCAGCCGCGCCAAGATTGGCGTGATCAGCCATGACAGCAGCATTGACCCAGTTGGCGCTTGTGTGGGCATGAAGGGCAGCCGCGTTCAGGCAGTGGTGCAGGAATTGCAGGGTGAAAAGATCGATATCATCCCCTGGTCGGAAGATGGCGCAACTTTCATCGTGAATGCTCTGCAGCCGGCAACTGTCAGCCGGGTGGTGCTGGATGAAGAAGAAGGGCGTATCGAAGTGGTGGTGCCCGATGATCAGCTGTCGCTGGCCATTGGTCGTCGCGGCCAGAACGTCCGCCTCGCTAGCCAGCTGACCGGCAACCAGATCGACATCATGACCGATGAAGAGGCGAGCGAGAAGCGCAGCAAGGAATTCGCTGAGCGATCCAAGATGTTCGAAGAAGAGCTGGACGTGGATGAAACGCTGTCCCAGCTGCTGGTGGCAGAAGGCTTCGCCGAACTGGAAGAGGTCGCCTATGTCGAACTGGCCGAACTCGCCGGCATTGAAGGCTTTGACGAGGAACTGGCAGAAGAGCTGCAAAGCCGCGCGCAGGAAGCGATTGAACGGCAGGAAGCCACCTATCGTGAGGAACGCCGCGCATTGGGCGTGGAAGATGATCTGGCCGAAATGCCGCACCTTTCAGAAGCTATGCTGGTGACTTTAGGCAAAGCGGGGATCAAGACGCTGGACGATCTGGCTGATCTCGCCACCGATGAACTGATCGCCAAGAAGCGCGAGGCACCGCGCCGCCGCAATAATGACGGCCCGCCGCTGCGCCGCAATCAGCGTACAGAGGATAAGGGCGGCGTACTGGGCGAATATGGCCTGAGCGAAGAGCAGGGCAATGAGGTGATCATGGCCGCCCGCGCGCACTGGTTCGAGGACGAGGAAGAGGCGCCCGCCGCTTCCAACCAGGCTTCAACACAGGAGGCCGCTGATGCGGACTCCGAACAATGAGCGCCTGACGCCCGACATCGCGAACCCGCCCCAGGCACGGAACGCTTCCGAGCCCGAAAGCACTCGACCGCGTCAGAAGGCAGAGCCTGAACGGCGCTGCATTCTGACGGGCGAACATGGTGTGCGTGATACGCTGGTTCGCCTGGCAATCTCGCCCGAAGGTGCGGTGCTGCCTGATGTGCATGCCAAGGCGCCGGGGCGTGGTGCATGGATTGGTACTTCGCGCGCTGCGCTTGAAATGGCGCTGACCAAGGGCCAGTTGAAGGGGGCTTTGGCGCGCGCGTTTAAGGGGGCGGCCCTGTCAATTCCGGCTGACCTGCCCGATCTGATCGAGCAGGGTTTGCGTAAAAGCCTGATGGATCGGCTGGGGCTGGAACTGCGTGCTGGCAAGCTGGTGTTGGGGTCTGATCGTATTGCCGAACAGGCACGTGCTGGACGGATTAATCTGCTGCTCCACGCTGCAGACGCCAGCGAAGATGGTCGCAAGAAGCTGGATCAGGCTTGGCGCGTAGGACGTGATGCAGAGGGGAGCGGTGAACGCGGTGTGGTCTTGCCACTGGACCGGGCCGCTCTGTCTGTGGCATTGGGTCGCGACAACACCGTCCATCTGGCGCTGGCCGATGCTGCATCGGCGGATCGTATCGGGACTGCCCTGATGCGCCTGCAGAATTTTTTGGGAGCGCAAAGCTCCCCGGATGGACCAGCGGCGCCTTATGATGCTGTGCCGCTGAATGATGAATTGAACGCGTGAAGGAATAGCGAGCTAGATGAGCGACGAAGAAACCAAACCTGCCCGTAAACCGCTTGGCCTGAAAAGGGCGGTCGACGCTGGCGAGGTCAAGCAGACTTTCAGCCATGGCCGCACCAATAAGGTTGCGGTTGAGGTGAAGCGCCGCCGCAAGCTGCTGAAACCCGGTGAAACACCTGCGCCCACGCCTGAGCCTGAGCCTGAACCTGCGCCTGCACCTGTTGCCAAGGAAGCGCCCAAGAAGGCTGCGCCCAAGAAACCTGCGTCGGCCACAGAAACACCGCAAGAGCGCGTTGCTCGCCTCCAGCGTGAGGCCGAGGAAGAGCGGCTGCGCCTGACCGAAGCAGCGCGCAAACGCGATGATGAACAAGCACGCCAGGTGGCAGAGGATGAAAAGCGCCGCGCAGATGATAATCGCAAGGCGGAGGAAGAAGCCGCAAAGCGGGCCGAGGAAGAGACCAAGGCTGCTGCCGAAGCTGAACCTGCGCCAGAGGCTTCCTCTGTCGAGCAGGATAAAAGCACGCCGGCACCTGCCGCGCGCAAATTTACGCCGGTTGCACGGCCTGAGGTCAAGCGCCCTGAAAAGAAAAAGAAGGATGAAAAGCCCGCCAAGCCTGACCGCACGGCTGGAGGCGGTGGCAAGGACCATCGCCGTTCGGGCAAGCTGACTGTTACGCGCGCCCTGAATGAGGATGAGGGCCGCCGCGCCCGCTCACTTGCCGCGCTGAAGCGTGCGCGTGAGAAAGAACGCCGTATGCATGGTGGCCCATCCGCCCCGCGTGAAAAACAGGTGCGCGATGTGGTCGTGCCCGAAGCGATCACGGTGCAGGAACTCGCCAACCGCATGGCCGAAAAGGGCGCGGATCTGGTGAAGGAATTGTTCAATCTGGGCATGATGGTCACCGTCAACCAGACGATCGATCAGGACACGGCAGAGCTTCTGGTCGAACAGTTCGGCCACAACATCCAGAAGGTTTCCGAAGCCGATGTCGATATCGACACCAGCGTTGACAAGGATCCAGAGGATACGCTGAAGCCGCGCCCGCCGGTTGTGACCATTATGGGGCACGTCGATCACGGCAAAACAAGTCTGCTCGATGCCTTACGTGGCGCGAATGTGGTGAAGGGTGAAGCCGGCGGCATTACCCAGCACATCGGCAGTTATCAGGTCACGACGAAGGATGGCCAGAAGATCACCTTCCTCGATACACCTGGTCACGCTGCATTTACCGAAATGCGCGCGCGCGGTGCCAATGTCACCGATATCGTGGTGCTGGTGGTGGCCGCGGATGACGGGATCATGCCGCAGACGATTGAGGCAATCAATCATACCAAGGCGGCGGGCGTCCCCATGATTGTGGCGATCAATAAATGCGATAAGCCAGAGGCGCAGCCGGACAATATTCGCAGCCGCCTGCTTGAACACGAAGTGATCGTCGAGAAAATGTCGGGCGATGTGCAGGATGTGGAAATTTCCGCCAAGGAAAAGACCGGTCTGGACGGATTGCTCGAAAAGATCGCGCTTCAGGCGGAATTGCTTGAATTGAAGGCAAACCCTGATCGTATGGCAGAGGCCACTGTGATCGAGGCGCAGTTGGATAAGGGCCGCGGCCCCGTCGCCACCGTGCTGGTCAATCGCGGTACGCTGAAGCGTGGCGATACATTTGTGGTCGGTACGCAAAGTGGCCGTGTCCGTGCAATCGTCAACGACCAGGGCAAGCAGATCAAGGCAGCTGGTCCTGCCATGCCGGTCGAGGTGCTGGGGCTGGGCGGTGTGCCCAGTGCTGGTGATCTGCTGACCGTGGTGGAAAATGAACAGCGTGCCCGCGAAGTTGCTCAATACCGTCAGGAAAAGGCGACTGAGAAGCGTACGGCGCTGGCCCCGACCAGCTTCGATACGATGTTCAACAACCTGGCATCGAATGTGATCGAATTCCCAGTGCTGGTGAAGGCTGATGTGCAAGGTTCGGTTGAGGCGATCACCACGGCACTCCACAATCTTTCGAATGATGAGATCAAGGTCCGCGTCCTGCATGCAGGTGTGGGCGCGATCACCGAAAGCGATGTGACGCTGGCAGCTGCATCCAACGCACCGATCATCGGCTTCAACGTGCGCCCCAATGCCAAGGCACGCGAATTGGTGAAGCGCGATGGGGTGGAGATGAAGTATTACGACGTCATCTATCACCTGACCGAGGAAATCGCGAAGGAGATGGCGGGCGAGCTGGGGCCGGAACGGATCGAACACGTCGTTGGCCGTGCTGCGGTCAAGGAAGTGTTCCGTTCGGGCAAGAAGGACAAGGCAGCCGGTCTGCTGGTGGAAGAAGGCGTTATCCGCAAGGGGCTGCACGCACGCCTTACGCGCGACGATGTTATCGTGTCCGCCACGACCATCGCTTCGCTGCGCCGGTTCAAGGACGATGTGGACGAAGTCCGCTCCGGCCTCGAATGTGGTGTCGTGCTGGCCGATACGAATGACATCAAGCCGGGTGACCAGCTTGAAGTCTTCGAGGTCGAGGAGCGTGAGCGGACCTTGTAAGGGCCGCTCTACCGCCCCCAATGGTACGCCAGCAATTCACGCCCGAACAACATTCCGTCCGCGTGCTGAAAGTCAGCGAGCGGGTGCGGCATATATTGTCTGAATTGCTCGCGCGGCAGGAAGTGCATGATGAACGTGTGTCGGCGGCGCATATCGCCGTCACCGAAGTGCGGATGACGCCCGATCTGCGCAATGCCACCGCCTATGTGAAGCCGCTGCTGGGCAAGGATGAGGGTGAGATTGTCACTGCCCTGCGGCAAAACACCGCCTATCTCCAGCGCGAAGTGGCCAAAAGGCTGGGATTGAAATTTGCTCCCAAGCTGCAATTTCGTGCTGATGAGAGCTTTGACGAGGCGGACCGGATTGAAGCATTGCTGCGCGATCCAAAGGTGGCGCGCGATCTCGGTGAGGAGGAGTAACGGCTACTTCTCTGTCATCCCCGCGCAGGTGAGGACCCAGAGCGGCTGGGTTGGATTCCCGCTTTCGCGGAAATGACCGTTATGTCGCGCTTTGTCAGAAGCATTTTAGTGAGGCACTGGCGGGTTAGCGCTGCGCACCCTATCTAACGCAAATGTCTGAAACGCTTTCACTTGCGATCGTCCTGATACCTTCGCTCATCATCGCCATTGTCTTTCACGAGGTGGCGCACGGATTGATGGCCTATCGTCTGGGTGATCCGACTGCGAAGCAGCGCAATCGCCTAAGCCTCAACCCTCTGCGCCATGTCGATCCGGTAGGTACGCTGCTGGTGCCCGGTATGCTGGCGCTGGCGAGCGGGCCGATTTTTGGCTGGGCCAAGCCTGTGCCGGTCAACAAGAACCGGCTGGACAATCCACGCTGGGGTATGGCGGCGGTGGGTGCGGCGGGACCGCTGACAAACTTCATCCTGGCTGGCATAGGTGCCATGGCGTTGGGCCTGCTGGCGCCGCATATCACACCGGGGCTGACAGCTGAGCCGGGATTGCTGGTACAGGGGCTGTTCTATTTCATCCTGATCAACATCTTCCTGGGCATGTTCAATCTGCTGCCCATCCCGCCCTTTGACGGGTCACATATTGTCGAGGCGCTGATCCCGCGTCGCTACGTCCATTATTATGAAAAGCTGCGCCCGTTCGGCATGCTGCTGTTTGTCGGGCTGGTGGCGCTGACATGGTTCCTGCCCGATCTGGGCGTGTTGGAAAACACAATCGGTCCGCCGGTAAACTGGGCGCTGGAAAAGTACCTGTCGCTGGCGGCTATGATCGCGGGTTAGCCCCGCGCGGCGAACCAGGCGGCCACGCGGCTCTGGGCGGCGGTATCCAGATGCAGGCCCAGCTTGCTGCGCCGCCAGAGCACGTCCTCTGCCGTTTGCGCGAACTCCTGCCGCACCAGATATTCCAGCTCTGCTGCGTAGAGATCACCTCCCATCTGTTGGCCCAGATCTTCCAGGCCATTGGCGCTGCCCAAAATCTCGTCCATGCGCGTGCCAAAAGCGCGGGCGAGCCGCCGCACACCCTCTGGCCCGAACCAGGGAAAACGCGCCATCATTTCAGCAAAAAATGTGTCAAACCGCGCTGGATCAATATCGCCGCCGGGCAGCGGCTCTGACGCGGTCCATGCGTCATCTTTGGCAAAGCCCAGCTTTTCCAGCGCATGTTCCGCCAGCTTGCGATAGGTGGTTATTTTTCCACCGAAAATCGACAGGATCGGCGCGCCGCCATTTGCATCCAGTTCAAACACATAATCGCGCGTGACGGTGGAATTGCTGGCGGATTTGTCATCATAGAGCGGGCGTACGCCAGAATAGCTCCACACCGCCTGTTCAGGCGTGACCGGCACGCGCAGATATTCATTCACCGCGTCGCAGATATAGCGCGCTTCCTCGTCAGAGATTTCGACCACATCGGGATCGCCGGTGAACAGCGCATCTGTGGTCCCAACCAAAGTGAACTCATGCTCGTAGGGAATGGCGAACACGATGCGGTTATCGCGGTTCTGGAAGATATAGGCGTGGCGACCTTCGTAAAGTTTCGGGAAGATCAAATGGCTGCCCTTGACCAGCCGCAAATTCTGATGCGGGCGAGAGGGGATGGCTTTGCCCAGCACTTCATCGACCCATGGGCCAGCGGCGTTGACCACAATGCGTGCAGTGACCTTGCTTTCTTGCCCGTCAGGTGCGCGTAAAGTCGCGCTCCAGCCAATGCCCGAACGCGCTAAACCCACACATTCGGTCCGCGTGCGGATGTCTGCGCCGCGTTCCTTTGCATCCAAACAGTTGAGCGCCACCATGCGCGCATCTTCCACCCAGCAATCTGAATATTCATATCCCTTGGTCAGCCGATCTTGCAGGATTTGCCCATGCGGGGACGTACGCAAATTGACCGTATGCGTGCCGGGAAGCAGCTTTCGCCCGCCCAGGTGGTCATAGAGGAACAGGCCCAGCCGCAGCATCCATTGGGGTCGCAAACCCCTGTCATGCGGCAGAATAAAGCGCAGCGGCCAGATGATATGTGGGGCGATGTTGAGCAGCCGTTCCCGCTCTATCAGGCTTTCTCGCACCAGCCGAAATTCATAATGTTCCAGATAGCGCAGGCCGCCATGTACCAGCTTGGTCGATGCGCTGGAGGTGTGGGCGGCCAGATCGTCTTTCTCGGCCAACAGCACTTTTAACCCGCGTCCAGCCGCATCGCGGGCAATGCCTGCGCCATTAATGCCGCCACCAATCACCAGAATGTCAAAATCTGCCTGCATGGGCATAGGGTTGGCGTGAAAGCGCTGCTTTGGCTAGGGGGCGCATATGGCTGACGATAAAAAACCCGCGCCCCATGGCTGGATCGTGCTCGATAAACCGCGCGGGCTGGGCTCGACGCAGGCTGTGGCGGCGGTGAAGCGTAATCTGCGGCAGGGCGGCTATACCAAGACCAAGGTTGGCCATGGCGGCACGCTGGACCCGGAGGCGGAGGGGGTGCTGCCCATCGCGCTGGGAGAGGCGACCAAGCTTGCTGGGCGCATGCTGGATGCCAGCAAAATCTATGAATTCACCGTTCAGTTTGGCGAAGAAACTGACACGCTGGATGCAGCAGGCGCGATGGTGGAAACATCTGACCACCGCCCGCCCATGGTGGCAGTGGTGGCGGTGCTGGAACATTTCACTGGCGATATTGAACAGGTGCCGCCGGCCTATTCCGCACTGAAGATCGACGGAAAACGCGCCTATGACCGGGCGCGGGCAGGAGAGATCGTTGAACTGAAAACGCGGGCGGTCACAATATTCTCGCTCGATTTCCCTCGTCATTCCCGCATTGGCGGGAATGACGAGATAGAGTCAGCTTTCCAGACCACCACCGGAAGGCCTGACCCGTTTGATCCCGCTGCTCCGCTGGAACTGGCCGATTCCGTGACGCTTACAGCCCATGTCAGCAAGGGCACATATATCCGCAGCCTTGCGCGGGATATCGCGCATGCCCTTGGAACCGTGGGGCACGTCACCTATCTAAGGCGTATCAAGGCGGGGCCCTTCGCCGAAAACCACGCGATTTCGCTGGACAAACTGAACGAAATCGGTAAGGGCGCGCCACTTCAAGACCTACTCCTGCCGCTTGAGGCGGGGCTGGACGACATCCCGGCCTTGTTTCTCGATTCCGTTAGCGCGCAGGCGGTCCGTCAGGGCCGGGTGCTTACGGAAATGCCCCACAGCGATGGGCTCTATTGTGCAAAGCTGGGAAATCTCCCCGTGGCGCTGATCGAGGTGCATGCTGGTACGGCCAAGGTCGTGCGAGGGTTCAACCTTCCAGATGTCGCAGAGTAAGTGAGAATAACATGTCGGTAACTGCCGAAAAGAAACAAGAGATCATCCAGGATAACGCCCAGAATTCGGGCGATACTGGTTCCCCAGAAGTGCAGGTCGCGATTCTGACAGAACGCATCCGTAACCTGACCGAACACTTCAAGGGCCACCACAAGGACAACCATTCCCGCCGTGGTCTGCTGATGATGGTCAACAAGCGTCGTAACCTGCTCGCCTATCTCAAGAAGAAAGATGTTGAGCGGTACAACGCACTGATCCAGAAACTGGGTCTTCGTAAATAAGAGTTTCGCAGAAGGGCGGCTCCTAAGGGCCGCCTTTCTCGCATTTGGGACACGCGGGCATACGGCCCACTGGCCTTGGGGCAAAACGACGCCCCACACCGCACCGGGGCGGTTTTCCCGGAATTTGGAAGTATCGCAGCAGAAAGTGGGAACCGGTTCCTGCGCCCGCGATACGACCAGACATTATAGGCCCCGCGCGGCAATAAGGCCCCGCGGGTACGAAAAGGAAAATCAATGTTCGACACGAAAACCGTATCGCTGGAGTGGGGCGGAAAAACCCTCACTCTGGAAACAGGCCGTATTGCCCGTCAGGCCGATGGTGCAGTTCTGGCCACCTATGGCGAAACCGTGGTGCTGTGCGCCGTGACCGCCGCCAAGTCTGTGAAGGAAGGGCAGGATTTCTTCCCGCTGACCGTTCATTATCAGGAAAAATTCTCCTCCGCCGGCCGTATTCCGGGTGGCTTCTTCAAGCGTGAACGTGGCGCGACCGAAAAGGAAACGCTGACCAGCCGCCTGATCGACCGCCCGATCCGCCCGCTGTTCCCCGAAGGTTTCTATAACGAAATCAATGTTATCTGCCAGGTCTTGTCTTATGATGGCGAGACTGAGGCCGATATGGTCGCCATGATCGCTGCCTCTGCTGCGCTGACCATTTCGGGTGTTCCCTTCATGGGCCCGATCGGTGGTTGCCGTGTTGGTTATATCGATGGCGAATATGTCCTCAACCCGAAGCAGGAAACTGCGCTGGCTGATGGCCGGCTGGACCTGGTTGTCGCTGCTACCAATGATGCGGTGATGATGGTTGAATCCGAAGCGAAAGAGCTTTCGGAGGATGAAATGCTGGGCGCTGTCATGTTCGCGCATGATGAGTGCAAGAAGGTGATCGGTGCGATCATCGATCTGGCTGAGCAGGCCGCCAAAGACCCGTGGGAAATCGACACGTCAGACGATACCTCGGCTATCAAGGAAAAGCTGCGCGGCATCGTGGGTGCCGACATTGCCGCAGCTTACAAGCTGACCGACAAGTCTGCCCGTTCCAACGCGCTGAATGAAGCACGCGCCAAGGCCAAGGAAGCCTTCGCAGGTGAAGAACCGCAGACGCAGATGGTCGCCAATAAGGCGGTGAAGAAGCTGGAATCCGAAATCGTGCGTACAGCCATCCTGAAGGATGGTCAGCGTATCGACGGACGCAAGCTGGACCAGGTTCGCCCGATCGAAAGTATTGTCGGCTTCTTGCCCCGCACGCATGGTTCGGCACTGTTCACGCGCGGTGAAACGCAGGCAATCTGTACCACCACGCTGGGTACCAAGGATGCCGAACAGATGATCGATGGGCTGGAAGGCCTGACCTATTCGAACTTCATGCTGCACTATAACTTCCCGCCCTATTCGGTTGGTGAAGTTGGCCGTTTCGGCGCACCGGGCCGCCGTGAGATTGGCCATGGCAAGCTGGCATGGCGTGCGCTGCACCCAGTGCTGCCCAGCAATGAGGATTTCCCTTACACGATCCGTATCCTGTCAGACATCACCGAGTCTAACGGCTCAAGTTCGATGGCGACCGTGTGCGGTGGCTGCCTCAGCATGATGGACGCAGGTGTTCCGATCGAACGCCCCGTGTCCGGCATCGCAATGGGTCTGATCCTGGAAGGCGAAGACTTCGCCGTCCTGTCAGACATTCTGGGTGACGAAGACCATCTGGGCGACATGGACTTCAAGGTGGCAGGCTCCGAAGCCGGCATCACCTCGCTCCAGATGGACATCAAGATTGCCGGTATCACCAAGGAAATCATGGCCAGGGCGCTGGAACAGGCGAAGGCTGGCCGTGCGCATATCCTGGGTGAAATGCAGAAGGCTCTCGGCTCGGCTCGCACTGAATTGTCGGCCCATGCACCGCGCATCGAAACCATGCAGATCGACAAGTCGAAGATTCGTGATGTCATCGGCACGGGCGGCAAGGTGATCCGCGAAATCGTGGCTGAAACCGGCGCCAAGGTCGACATTGACGATGAAGGTGTGATCAAGATCTCCTCTTCCGACCTCAGCCAGATCGAAGCTGCGAAGCGCTGGATCGAAGGGATTGTGGAAGAAGCCGAAGTTGGCAAAATCTACAATGGCAAGGTCGTGAACATCGTTGATTTCGGTGCTTTCGTGAACTTCATGGGTGGCAAGGACGGCCTCGTCCACGTTAGCGAAATGAAGAATGAACGCGTCGAAAAGCCGACTGACGTTGTTTCAGAAGGCCAGGAAGTAAAGGTCAAGGTGCTTGAGATCGACAATCGCGGTAAGGTCCGCCTGTCGATGCGCGTGGTTGACCAGGAAACCGGTGAAGAGCTGGAAGATACCCGCCCGCCACGCGAGCCGCGTGAACCGCGCGGTGATCGTGGTGACCGTGGTGATCGCCGTGGCCCGCGTGGTAATCGTGATCGTGGCCGTGGCGGTGACCGTGGTGGCCGCCGTGGCGGTGGTGATCGTGACGGTGGCAGCGAAGCCCACGTGCCGGACTTCCTGAAGGACTAATCCTTCGATAGTACAGTTGATAAGGGGCTGTGGGTTCGCCTGCGGCCCCTTTTCATTTGGAGAATTGCCATGCTTCCACGCGAAACCATTGCCACGGCTGATATTCCGGGCGGCGACCGGCTGACATTGATCAGCCATGGGCGTGATTTTATCATCATGCTGGGCCGGGACGAACTGATGGGCACTCGGATGCAATATTCCGAAGAACAACTGGCGGTACTGACATTGGCGGAACTGTCTGCTGCAAAACCGCGCGTTCTGATCGGTGGATATGGCATGGGCTTTACCTATCGCGCGGGGCTGAATGCGATTCCCGATGGCGGCGAAGTGGTGGTGGCAGAAGTGGTGCCGGAAATTCTGGAATGGGCGCAAGGGCCGCTTGCGCATCTGACAGGAAGGACACTTGATGATCCGCGCGGCGACGTGGTCCTGTGCGATGTGGCCGCACTGATTGATGATGCCAATGATGGCACTTGTGCCAAATTCGATGCCATCCTGCTCGATGTTGATAATGGTCCGGACGGGGTTGTGCGTGAGGGGAATGACCGGCTTTACACACGCACGGGTCTGGCCAAGGCGAAGGATGCGTTGAACCCTGGCGGTATCCTGGCGGTATGGTCAGCTGCACCTGACCATAAATTCACCCGCCGTATATTGGATGCAGGATTTGATGTTGAGGTTCGCGAGGTGCGCGCAAGGCCCAATAACAAGGGCCCGCGGCACATAATCTGGTTTGCTAAGAAGTCGCGCTAATAAGCTGGCCTTGGGTCAGCCTGCCTTGATGCGCATCGCCCCCATAAAATCTTTCTTGCCGATACTGACGCCCAGCATCCTCAGTATGTCATATGCGGTTGTGGCGTGGAAAAAGTAATTTGGCTGGCTGAAGCTGAGAAGGAAATTCTCGGCGGTGAAATTCAGCCGGAGCTCCTTAAATTCAAACCGCATATCCTGCCCGATCCACCCATCCATTTCATCAGCACTCAGCGTCTCGAGAACACCGCGCGCTTTGTCCAGCTTGGCACGCAGCCCATCAAAGTTGCTAGGTGGAGTAGACAAATCGGGCGAGAAAACACCTGCCCTGACGCCAGCAATCGCACCTGCAGTATGGCTACCAACGCTTGCCACCTGGTAGGTAAAGGGAAGCATATCCTTTGCCAGTCGGGCCCCGATGACTTCCGCTTGATCCTTGCCTTGATCGGCGCACCATTGCTCGGCCGCGTCAACAAGGCTCCGCGTTGTCCCGATCATTTGCAGAGCGGTGGGGACGAAGGCGGAATGGATGCTTAGTAGCATGGTCATCTCCGAAGAATATACGGCTAAAAAAGCCCGACAGCGTTCGCTGCCGGGCCTTGATATTTCACTTAGCGTACTCGCGGTCCGCCAAAGGGCAGCGGGGGAGGGGGTCTGCGCGCACCGCGCGGCAGCTGCGCTTGAAAGGCCCTGCCGCAATGCTCGACGCAATAGGGGAAGCCGGGGTTCACTGTTTCACCACAAAAATGAAAATCAGGCTCACCCGGATGGCCCATGGGCCAGCGGCAAACCTTATCGCTCAGGTCCAGCAGGCTGGTTTTGTCCGCAATTTCGGGGCTGGGTTTTGCCGGGACCAGGCGGCGGGGCGGTGCAGGCGGAATAGGGGCCTGTTGATCGCCTGGACCCTGACGCAGAAAGCCGCCCGGGCCAACGGACACGATCTTGGGCAGATCAGGTGTGGGGTTGGGAATGGGTTGGGATGGCACATCGGGGCGGCCCGCATGGCTGGCTGCTGGCCTGCTATCTGCCGCACTGGCTGGCTTTGCAGCAGGTTTGGCCGCGGGTTTTGCTACCGCCGGTTTGCGCACGGCAGGTTTTTTCGCCGCAGATTTGGTCGCCGCCTTCTTCTTGTCATTCGCCTGCACGGGTGAAGGGCGTGCCTTTAGCCCCAAACGGTGCGCCTTGCCGATAACAGCATTGCGACTGACCCCGCCCAGTTCCTCGGCGATTTGGCTGGCGGTGGCGCCGCCTTCCCACAATTTCTTAAGCGTTGCGATCCGCTCGTCAGTCCAACTCATCTGGTTCTCAATTCCCGTTCAATTTGCGCCCTGCATTCCAGTATGCTTGCCAGCGCATCATCAAGGCCCTAGTCGCGCCAAGATGGCCAATCAAGCAAATGCCAGTCCTGCAAAGGACACATCCCTCGTTTCAGACAATTCCGGCGGGGGCACCCGGTTTCCGCCACGCGGAGAGCCGGTTATCACCGGTATCAACCGCATCGGTTTGTGGAGCCTCTATATTAAGGAGGTTCGCCGGTTTCTCAAGGTCCAGACGCAAACGATTTGGGCTCCGGCGGTCACAACTTTGCTGTTTTTGGTGATTTTTACCGTCGCATTGGGGCGAGGTGACCGTCAGGTGCTGGGTGTGCCCTTTGCCAGCTTTGTCGCGCCGGGGCTTATTGTGATGGGCATGATGCAAAATGCATTTGCCAATTCCAGTTTTTCGCTGCTGTCAGGCAAGATTCAGGGCATGATTATCGATCTGCTGATGCCGCCGCTTTCTGAAGGAGAGTTGATGACCGGCATTATCGGGGCAGCTGTGACGCGAGCGGCAATGGTGGGCGGGTCTGTGGCACTGGCCATGGCGCTTTGGCCAGGGGTAAGTCTGTCTGTGGAACATTGGTGGGCAGTGATCTGGTTTGGCCTGATGGGATCGATGATGCTGGCAATCATGGGGTTGCTGACATCGATCTGGGCCGAGAAATTTGATCATAACGCTGCGATCACCAATTTCATCATTGCGCCACTATCCCTGTTGTCCGGCACGTTTTACGTGATCGATAATCTGCATGGCGTGTTTCAGGCAATCAGTCGGGGCAACCCGTTTTTTTATGTGATTTCAGGCTTCCGCTACGGCTTTTTGGGAGAAAGCGATATTGGCGAGCAGGGGCAGGTTCTGCAGGCCGCGCTGGGTTTGGCCGTGTTCAACCTGGTGCTGGGCTTCATCACCTATCGGGTGCTGAAATCAGGCTGGAAGCTCAAAGACTGACCGGGACGGTGATCAATGCGTCAATGCACGGCGCATTTGGTAACGCTGCCCATCAAACTGTTCGAAAAGCTCTGCCAGGTGCGGATGATCGATCGGGCCGCCGTCGCCATCAGACAGCAGATTTTGCTGGCTGACATAGGCGACGTAGGATGAATCCTCATTCTCGGCCAGCAAGTGGTAGAATGGCTGATCTCTGTCAGGGCGCATATTTTCAGGAATGGACTGATACCACTCGTCGCTATTGGCAAAGACCGGATCGACATCGAACACCACACCGCGGAAAGCGAGCAACCGGTGGCGCACTACGTCGCCAATTCCGAAATTGGCACTGACGTGGCGTGGGGCGGTGATTGTGCGGCCTGCTTGGCTGGAAAAGAACACAGCGCGATCCATAACGTGCATGATATGGTCTTTCGCAGGTGCGAAACAAGCCTGAGGCGCAGATGATTCCCCAGTTTTGCGTCGAAATGGGGCTTGGCAACCTAATACCCTTGGGCTAACCGGCGCGCTCGCTTCGACCAGGGCTGATAGCCCAATAAGCGCACCCACAGAGCGGAGAGGTGGCAGAGAGGTCGAATGCGCCGCACTCGAAATGCGGTATGCGGGCAACCGTATCGTGGGTTCGAATCCCACCCTCTCCGCCATCATCACTTGCCAACCCCTGCCAGACCGTGCCAAAAGGTCGTAGAAAACCTAGCTTCTGTCATATACGGACGGGCAAATAGTGCCAATTTGTGCCACCAAAGCCCATCCCAATGTGGGGTAACTTTGGGGGTATGGGCGACAAGGTTGTTCAGAAATACCCCCACTGCATCGGATTGAGGGGGTACACTTCATGCTGTCAGACACCAAGGCCAGGAAGGCGGCACCGGGCGAGAAGGATTACAAGCTGGGCGATTCTGGCGGGCTGTTCCTGCTTGTGCGACCATCTGGCGGCAAGCTCTGGCGAATGAAGTACCGCTTCCACGGTAAGGAAAAGCTGCTTTCGTTTGGCCCCTATCCAGAAGTGACCCTGATCGAAGCACGCGAAATGCGCGATGCGGCACGAAAGCTGTTGCGAGCTGGAATAGATCCGGCGAGTGAGAAGAAGCGTCAGGCCGTATCCGAGAGGGTGGCGGCCGAACATGCGTTCGAATCGGTCGCACGGCAATGGCATGAGTTGCAAAGCCCACGTTGGACGCCCGTTCATTCCGCCGACGTCCTGCGCAGCCTGGAGCGTGACGTGTTCCCATCCATAGGATCGCTGCCCATTGCCGCGATTGACGCCCCTCTGTTGCTCGACACGCTACATAAGATTGAACGCAAGGGGTCGATCGAGACGGCAAAGCGTATCCGGCAAAGGATCTCGGCCGTTTTTGTCTATGCAATCTCGCTGGGTATTGCCCGTGACGATCCAGCCGCACTCTTGACGAAGGCGCTCAAGCCCAAACCGAAGAGCAGACGCCAGCCTGCCGTCACCGATCTCGACGAATTGCGCGACCTGCTCGACAAGTCAGAGCGATCTGGCGCCTATCCTATCACCTTGTTGGCCTCGCGCCTGCTCGCGCTCACAGCCGTTCGCCCAGGGACGTTGCGCGGCGCGCGCTGGGATGAGTTCAAGGGGATCGAAGGCGAATCCCCCTATTGGCATATCCCGGCCGAGCGCATGAAACTCGTTCTCGACCGCAAGGATGAGCAGGCATACGATCATATTGTTCCGCTCGTCCCGGCTGCCGTGGACGTGTTGCACGCTGCGCGCGCGCTGTCTGGCAGGGGAGAGCTTGTGTTCCCTGGGCAGCGTCACGCGCACAAGCCGCTATCAGAGAACGCCATCGGCTATCTCTACAACCGTGTTGGCTGGCACGGCCGGCACGTCCCGCATGGCTGGCGCGCAGCCTTCTCGACGATAATGAATGAATGGGCAAAGATGCACGGTCGGGCGGACGATCGCGCGGTGATAGACCTCATGCTGTCCCATACTCCCAAAGACCGCGTGGAGGCGGCCTATAATCGTGCGGAATTTATGGAGCGACGGCGCGAGATTGCGCAGGCATGGGCCGATATGGTTATGCAAAATGCGCAGCCCGCCCAAACCCTTTTGCCATTAGCGAGACGTTCGGAAACCCAAAACTCACCCGTCTGCGTAACAAGTTCTTAGTCGCCGTTGATGCAACCGAAAGGAGGTAAATGCTTGGGCAAAGGGATTTGATCGAATGGAATGGACTAATGCGCTGTCTAAATACAAGGATGCTGCGCATAGTCGCAGTTTGAAATTCTCAGCCGACACCGAGGAATGTGCCGACAAAGCCTTCTGGAAGCTGATGAAGATACCTGCACCGACAATAGCCGCTCTCGTTTGCAAAACGCGGATCATGCTCGCGGAATATGGCGAAACGGGAGAGCTGCGGACGGATCTGGTGGAGTTTATGATCCGTGACCTGATGCGCCTGTCTGTCAACCCTCTATGCTAAGGGCGCACAGTTTGGTGCCAACATTGAGAATGGTTCCGTTGCTGTATTTGCAAAAGTGCGAACCATTCTCATACCATTGCGCCACAAGGAAATAGGTCATCGCGTATGCGGGTTGAGCGAAAAGTCCTGCCGCCAATGCGGCCACAAGAGCAATCTTCTTCAATCACTTTCTCCTATGTTGACGTGGGTTTTCTCGTACCAGATGCCAGCACCAGCAACACTACCTATCGCACCGCACAAGGCGATAGCCAGGAACAGGTAAAGATTTCGTGGATACCAGGGCTTCGTGGCCCAGCGAGATATTTGCCACCCAAGCCAGAACAAACCAGCCAGAAGCGCGATCACAAGAATCAGCGTCATAGTACCGCGGCGATAGCATCCTTTTGAGAAACTGTCACCTTTCGCCCTTCATCGCCTTGTTCCATGCGGTGTTGAACTGGAGAACGACGCGATCTTCTGCCTTGGAAACCATGTCCATGCCTTCACGGAACTGAGCATCGTCAATCTTGCCACGGTCATGCGCGGATATGATGGCCTTCTTCTCCTTGCGGATTGATCGCATTTCCTTCGTCGCCGCCTTGGATACGGGTTCGAGCGAGAGGATTTCCTTGTGCCGCATCGCATATGAGCGAGCCTCGTCGACCATTTCCACCTTGAGATAGTCCTTCGTGCGATCAAGGTGCAGGTCAACCGTAGCCTGCCGGTCATAGTAAGCGCTCTTGTCTATCCACCCCGCCTTTTGTCCAAGCACCTTGCGAGCGAAGATAATGTCATTCGCTTCGAGGTCTTGTGCAGGATCTACCCCCTTCGTCACCATCCCAGCCGTGCGATCAACAAATGCACCAGCCGCGCCCAGCACCACGCCAGAGAGATATTCCAATGTCTCTGGCGACACGTCGATCGCGCCGGGCACAACCGCATCACCACCCGTCGCTGTAGAACCATTGCCAGATGAGTTTGAAGCACCGCCACTTAATGAACTCTCAAACTGTCCCCCGTCAGCGCCAATGGCACAGATTTGAGGTTGTGATTTAAGGAGGATTTGGGCTTCGTCGTAGTGACGAAGGAACGAAGATGAAGCCCAAA
>Ga0316205_10000165_pt1 | contig 142090 bp, 137 predicted proteins | sample 3monthpyrite_MG_FD_204941 | JGI IMG/M metagenome (GOLD analysis project Ga0316205, IMG submission 204941) | Microbial mat bacterial communities from mineral coupon in-situ incubated in ocean water Damariscotta River, Maine, United States -... | ecosystem: Environmental > Aquatic > Marine >...
TTTTAACAGGCTGGGCTTGCACATTGAGTGCAATCGGTCTCGATAACTTTTATGGGAATGAGTTAGAAATTACTTCGTCAGAACTTACGTTACGTATAAGCCATCCATGGCGCCGGGTTCCGGCCCGGTTCCAGACCGGGCGTTAATCGAGCTGCGATTGCACATTGAGTGCAATCGGTCTCGATTAACCCTTCTTCATTAGTTCGAAGAATTCGTTGTTGGTTTTTGTGCTTGATAGTCGTTCTAACATAAACTCTATAGCAGCTGTCTCATTCATTGGATGTAATACTTTACGTAATACCCACATCATTTGCAGCTCTTCAGGATCTGTTAGTTTTTCTTCACGACGTGTACCAGAACGGTTGATATTGATACCCGGGTAAATACGTTTCTCAGTAATCTTACGATCAAGATGTATTTCAGAGTTACCTGTACCTTTAAATTCTTCGTAAATAACCTCATCCATCTTAGAGCCCGTATCAACTAGTGCTGTTGCCAGAATAGTAATACTGCCGCCTTCTTCGATATTACGTGCTGCACCGAAGAAACGCTTTGGACGATGTAATGCATGTGCGTCGACACCACCGGTAAGCACCTTACCTGATGATGGAATAACCGTATTATATGCACGGGCTAAACGAGTGATTGAATCTAATAAGATAACCACATCTTTTTTATGCTCCGCTAAACGTTTGGCTTTTTCAATAACCATTTCAGCAACCTGAACGTGACGGCTTGCAGGTTCGTCAAATGTAGACGATACAACCTCACCACGCACCATACGTTGCATCTCGGTTACTTCTTCCGGACGCTCATCAATTAATAAAACGATAAGATAACATTCTGGGTGATTTGCTGCTATTGACTGAGCAAGATTACTCATCAACATTGTTTTACCGGCTTTAGGTGGCGAGACAATCAATCCACGCTGACCTTTACCAATTGGTGATACAAGATCAATAATTCGCCCGGTTATATCTTCTGAGCTACCGTTACCACGCTCTAGTGTTAAACGATCTTCTGGGTGCAAAGGTGTCAGATTTTCAAACGCAATTTTATTTTTAGCCTGCTCTGGTGGATCAAAATTAATTGTATCCACTTTCAACATAGCAAAGTAACGTTCGCTATCTTTTGGCGGTCTAATCTTACCCGCTAAGGTATCACCTGTTCTTAAACCAAAACGTCTGATCTGACTGGGTGACACATAGATATCATCCGGACCTGCCAGATATGAACCTTCTGCAGACCTTAAAAAGCCGAAGCCGTCCTGTAATATTTCCAGAACGCCATCGCCAAATATGTCTTCACCACTTTTGGCGTGAGCTTTTAATATTGCAAAAATAATATCCTGCTTTTTAGCTCGGGCTAAATTTTCCAATTTCATGGATTGAGCAATTTCAACAAGATCGGCAGGTGCTTTTTTCTTTAATTCAGATAAATTCATAGTAGGAAAGTTTTTTTGAAAGGTTGGGATTAGACGGAATAGGCCTTAATAGATATTAAATTATTAAAATGTATTTTTGTTTTATTAACTTAGGCTTTATTTAATTGGTTTTAATACAGACTGACTTAACTTCTTAAGGTCTGATTTTCAGATCGCATTTAGGTCGGCTAAGAGTTTGCCGGCTACGATTTACTTACATTGCGAACTGTAGCACACAAATTTCAGAACGTCTACTTTTAGTACCCGTTCTGAAATACACACCAGCTCAGAGCTTATTACTTATATATTGCTATCAAGAAATGCTGTTAACTGTGACTTTGATAAAGCACCTACTTTTGTTGCTTCAACTTCGCCGTTTTTAAACAACATTAATGTAGGAATACCGCGAATTCCAAACTTGGGCGGCGTACCCGGATTTTCATCAATATTTAGTTTGGTAATTTTTACCTTACCATCATAAGAACCTGCAATTTCTTCAAGAATGGGCGCAATCATTTTGCAAGGGCCACACCATTCTGCCCAATAATCAACTAATACAGGCACATCAGAATTTAGTACATCACTTTCAAAACTGTCATCAGATACATGAACGATCTCACTCACAGTGGTTAACCTCCGGGTTGGGATTTACCCATATTATCTAGCTTTTTTGAATTATTCTCATAAAACTTAAGCGCTATATATTGGGTAGTTTGTTATATATTTTCGATAGAAGCCATATTAGCTATTTTTACAGATTTGTACAGTCCGGCTGCATACTATATGCTTGGCGATATGAGCACACACCTAACTGATCAAAGATTTGACCAATATAAATTACCTGACTCCCTTCTGCAAGGCTTGAATCAGGCTGGATTTCAACAATGCACTCCCATTCAGGCGGAAAGCCTGTCTATCTCCCTTATCGGGCAAGATGTGGCGGGCGAAGCGCAAACAGGCACGGGTAAAACCATCGCTTTTCTGGTAGCGGTTTACAAGAAACTGCTAACTGAACCCGCGCCTGAGCATAGAAAACCCAACCAGCCCCGTGCATTAATACTGGCGCCGACTCGTGAATTAGCCATACAGATTCATAAAGATGCCGAGCTTATCGGTAAAAATACGGGACTCAAACTGGCACTAATTTACGGTGGCACGGGTTATGAGCAGCAACAGAAGTCTATTACTGATGGTGTCGATATTCTTATTGGTACACCCGGTCGCTTAATCGATTTTTTCAAACAAAATATTTATAACCTGAAAATGGTGCAATCACTGGTTCTGGATGAAGCTGACCGGATGTTTGATTTAGGCTTTATAAATGATATTCGTTATTTAATTCGTCGTTGCCCAGAACCTCAGCATCGTCTTAGCATGCTTTTCTCGGCAACTTTATCTTTCCGGGTGCAGGAGCTTGCTTACGAGCAGATGAACGCACCGAAACACATTAAGATAAAATCTGTAAATCGCACGGCAGATAAGATAGAAGAACGAATTTACTACCCGGCTAATGATGAAAAAATACCTTTATTAGTTGGCTTATTACAGAAAGAAAAACCTGTCCGTAGTATCGTTTTTGTTAACACCAAACGCGTAGCCGATAACATTAATGCCTGGTTAACGGGTAATGATATGCCACCGGCCATTCTTTCCGGTGATGTTCCTCAGAAAAAACGTCAAAGTTTACTAAAACAATTTCAGGATGGTGTAAGCACTATTCTGGTCGCAACAGATGTGGCTGCACGCGGTTTACACATTCCAGAAGTAAGCCATGTATTTAACTTTGACCTGCCTCAGCAGGCAGAAGATTATGTGCACCGCATAGGACGAACAGCCCGTGCAGGCGCTTCTGGCACAGCCATTAGTTTTGCCTGTGAAGATTACGCCCATTATTTACCGGAGATTGAAGAATATATAAAACATTCAATTCCCAGTGAAAGCGTATCCAGCGAAATACTGGCTGAGCTTAAACCTAAAGCTCATGTAGAACGTTATGGCGGGCAAAACAAGAAACATGGCCATAGACCGGGTAATCGCTCAGGTAATCGTAATCAGCAAGGCTCCAGGCACCATAACAGGAACCATAGTAATCATAAGTCACATAATTCTCATCAGTCTAAAAAGGCCACATCTGATAGTTAAGGCCCAATTTAATAACAAACTACTCGACTAACGAGATTCATTAATTTCGTTAGTCCTTCTTCTTCATCTTCTTAAATATGCTAATCGACACATTTCTCTATCTTCTACTCGGTGCTTTTGTCGGTTTACTTGCCGGTTTATTAGGCGTTGGCGGTGGACTGATTATTGTGCCCATACTGGCTGCCATGTTTATTTATAATGGCCTGCCCTATGAAATTGTTATGCATCTGGCACTTGGCACATCATTAGCAAGCATCCTGTTTACATCGATTTCATCTGTATACAGCCACCACAAACATCAGGCTGTTAACTGGAGCCACGTAAGCAAGCTTAGCCCGGGGGTATTACTTGGCGCCTGGCTAGGAGGCATATTTGCTAGCACTTTAAGTACTGATATTTTAAAACCTGTATTTGCTATTTTTGAGTTACTGGTTGCAGCTTATATGCTCTGGGGTATAAAAGCACAAGCGCATAAAGACACACCTACATTATTAAACTTCACAATAAGCGGCGGTTTTATTGGTTATATTTCATCGATAGTAGGTATAGGTGGCGGCACAATGACTGTGCCCTGGCTAATGTGGCATGGCAGTAACATTCACATGGCCATAGCCACCTCAGCGGCTATTGGTTTTCCTATTGCTGCTGGCGGTACTGTGAGTTACCTGTATGCCGGCTGGCAGCATGATTTATTACCCCAGTACAGCATCGGATTTATATATCTTCCCGCACTAATCAGCATAATCGTTAGCAGTGTTGTATTTGCACCTTTGGGAGCCAGTCTGGCACATAAACTTGATGTGAAAAAGTTGAAACAAATTTTTGCGTTTCTGCTGATTAGCTTAGCGATATATTTATTATTGAGCTAGATTGATGTTTTACTTACACAGTTACATTTGCTCGGGGAAAGGTCTTGCTTTTTAAGCCCTGTCCCCTGTTGTGATGCCATCAATAGTATTACGGAGTCGGTTCACTACGCTATCAGCTCATAGTGGTACGGATTAAGGGGACAGGGCACAAAAAGCAGTGACCTTTCCCCGATGGATAAGCACCAGAAACTAACAAGACCAAATTATTTCACCGCCTTACCCACTTCTTTTAGCTGAGACGCTGGTTTCTTCATCCCAGATTGATAACGAAGCGGATATAAGACTTCTGTTAACTTGATCACCGCATTGATATAAAGCTGTTTCGGATACCGATTACAATGACGCTGCAACCAGCCCTGAGATTCTGCAAAATCAGACTCGCCTAAAATATTATAGGTATTTGGCATAATCACGTTAAAAGCGGTTAAATAACCAATAGTCCAGTCAATAAAATAATCCTGCTTTCGACCACCTGTTTTCATTGAATCAAGATACGCCTTACAACTATCACCACCTGCCCCATAGACAGCATAACTACCTTCAAAATCTCTGGCCAAAACCTGCTGGTTGAACATAATTAATACAAAACAGCCAATGATTAAGCGCTTCATAACATTCCCGTTAGTTAGATGAATAGATAAAGCATAGCCTGTGAAGAAGCATTCTTCGAGTTTGATTTATAATTATAATCAGACTATTGTCTTATTATAGAATTTTAACAGGCAAAACGATGAAGAAACCAGAATTAAAAATATCTATTCTTAGTGACTATATCTGCCCCTTTTGCTTTATCGGCCACCTACGCCTTGATGCTCTTCGCGAACTTTACGACTTAAAAATTAACTGGTGTTTTATCGAAATACACCCGGAAACACCGCCTGAAGGCCATTCAATAAAAATGCTAAATTATGACAATAAAGTATGGGATGAAATGACAAAAAATCTCATGCAACTGGCCGACGAAGAAGAAATAAAAATCTGTGAGCAAACAATGACCACAAATTCACGTAAAGCATTATTACTCAGTGAAGCGGTTAAACCACTTGGAGCAGATGTGTTCTACCCCTTGCATGAACAATTATTTAGCGCCTATTTCATTGAAGGTAAAAATATTGGCGATGAAAACATACTTAGAGATATAGCCAAACAAAATAACATTCCTGAAAGCCTTATAAATCAGGCATGGAGTGATAAACATGCTAACGGCCCTGCCGATTCTGTACCTACCAACCTGTTACCTTACTTACAATATGCCGGTGCATTACAGGCAAAAAGTGTACCTACCTTTATTATTGGCAAAGAAATGCTGAACGGTGTTGTTACTCGGGAAAAATTACTACAAGCAGCAAAAAAGAGTAAACTTAACGATGAAAACAACGAAAAACTGAACTAGTCTTAAAGCATAATAAACTAAAGTCTGAACTTAATATCACCATTATGGATTTCCCAACAAGCGAACTCTGGAACTACTCCACCCAAATCTGGACACTACCTGAAGTAGAACCTATTTGTCTGGATTTGCAGGACAACTACGATGCAAATGTAAATATGCTGTTGTACTGCTGTTGGACGGGAGACCAGAGCCTGAGTTTGAATGATGACGATATACAGGCATTGCTAGATACAGTGCAGCCATGGCAAACCATAATCAAACCCTTACGTGATTCTCGTAAAATGATGAAGCAGCAGCTAATAGCCTTACCTGCTAGCATAATAGATCAGACAGTTTCCAATATAACGGAAATGGAAATCAATGCGGAGCACATGACTCAACTTGCATTAGAAAAGGCCTTACAGCCTGAAAAGATGTCACCTTGCGTAGATCAAAATGCTATAGAGTGCAGCCTGAACAATATTAAAGCCTATGTTAATTCACTCGATAACATTTCATCAATTGATAAAATAATGCCGCAAATCAGTCAGTTACTAACAGCTATCTTTCAGGATGAAGAAGCCGTACAAATGGCTATGATGAGCGGCGCTTAAAGACTGATTAAATTTTTGCTCTGTTTAGAGTTGACAACATTAATTTACTGCTACTCTTTAACTCTTACACTTCACTCTTCTTCTATTCCCAGCATTGCATCTTTTAACTCTTCAGTTACCGGCTCTTCACCCAGCCATACAGATAATAATGCCTGATTGAAATCCTCTCCTTTAATCACTCCTTTCTGCACACCTTTAATTGTGACTCGCGTACCTTGCTGTGGAATATAATCAAGCAGCACAACATCGCCTTTATGCAAATCTGAGAACATAGCGTTAAAATTATCCAGTCTGTCTTTCAACGTCTTAAATACGCTCTCTTCAACATTTTCTTCAAAACCTTCTAACCAGGCATTTACTAACTTTTCTTTTTCTACTTCATCATATAGAAAATGCATAACCACTCGGTTAGCCTGTGAAGATTTTAGTATTTGATCGGCACTATTCTGTTTATCAGCTAAATACAATGCACCCACATATATTTTGAAGAAGAATTTATAACGAATCCCTGCGCCATTTAATAACAGTTGATTCTCGATACCCTCAACAGTTACCTGCTCACTAAAACTAATATCAGCTATGTCACGAGCTGCCAGATTCGAGTTAAATAACACCCCGAAAGAGAGCACTAAAATAGCTTGAAACAACCGTCCTGAAAGCTTCATAAGTTATATCCTGTGATTTGATTTAAAAACACTATACTCCACAGTAACAATTTATCAAATTCATAGCTAACAATAAATCATGCTTACATCAAAAGAAAAAAAGAATACAGGTATATTTGTTTTTTACTTACTCACCTCAATACTCGTATTCAGCATACTTACTATTATTCATTCCTGGATCACCTTTAATCAGGTGCAGATAATTCATTTTCTGATCCCCGTTTTTGCCAGTACCGTAGTAGGTTACCTGTTAGCGCATAACAAAATACTACAACTTGAATTAATAAACCTGGCAAATACTGATAAATTAACAGGTGCCTGCAATCGCCTTTACTTTGATGAAAGATTAAAACAGGAAATTGATAGAGCCAAACGGTACAAACAGATTTTTTCAATCCTTTATCTGGATCTCGACCACTTTAAACTTGTTAACGATAAGTTCGGTCACAGCACAGGAGATGAAGTACTTAAAAATTTTTCATCAATTGTAAAAAAACAGAATCGTGAATCTGATATTTTTGCACGATTTGGTGGCGAGGAGTTTATTATTATTACCCAGATGGCTGACAAAACATCTGCATATAATTTATATGAACGCTTAAAAAAAGCCGTCAATGATTACGAATACAAACCATCGAAAAAAATCACCTTTAGCGCCGGCATTGCTGAATTTAATATAGATAAAGACGACATGGAAAGCATTCTGGCACGTGCCGATAAAGCCCTGTACAAAGCAAAAGAAGAAGGTAGAAATCGCGCAGTTATTGCAGAGTAAAAATTTGCCAGAGCATCAATGCCCATATAATTAACATATTCAGCAGTGCCAGAAAAACCGCTGCCGAGCCCATATCTTTAGCACGCCCACTTAATTCATGTATCTCACCACCAAAACGGTCAACAACTGCTTCTATTGCAGAGTTTAAAATTTCCGCTATCAATACTAGAATTACACTGCTGATCATTAACGCCATTTGCGTAGCTGTATCAGAAAGATAAAGAGCTAAAGGAATTAAAATAACAGAGAGAAACAGTTCCTGTCGAAATGCTGCTTCATGATTATATGCCGCCTTAAGACCCAGCCATGAAAAACCAGTAGCTTTAATGACACGTTTAATTCCTGTATTACCGCTGTCTGCCACGTTTACTCCAGACTAAAAAGATTTATCTATATTGTTTAAGCACATCTCCATCGGGGATGGAACTCGTTTTTTGAGCTCCGTCCCCTTATTGATACCACCAAGAGCTGATAGTGCAGAGGAGCCGACCTTGAACAACTTTGAGTGGTTTCAATAAGGGGACAGGGCACTAAAAAACAGTGACCTTTCCCCGATGGAGATTCACCTTAACAATACTACTTTCTAAGTTTTGCTTTCAGCAGACCATGCAAGATCTAACTGCTTAGCTGCACGCACTTCATCCAGTCTGTTTACCGGCATAGTGTAAGGTGCGTTATGCAACATATCCGCATCTGTTTCTGCTTCCTGCTGAACCTGTACCAGCGCCTCTACAAAGCCATCTAACATTTCTTTTGCTTCTGACTCTGTTGGTTCAATTAGTAAACATTCAGGAACCAGTAATGGAAAATAAGTAGTGGGTGCATGATAACCCAGATCTAATAGTCGCTTGGCAAAATCCATTGCACTTACATTCAGTTCTTTAGCCTGTTTCTTCAGGGTAATAATAAACTCATGTGATGCATAACGATCTGGTATCGCAGCTTCAAAACCTCGTGCTTTTAACTGAGCCATCATGTAGTTTGCATTAAGTGTGGCAAACTCACCCACACGCTGCATGCCTTCAGCACCCAACAAACGCATATAAATATAGGCGCGTAACAAAACACCTGGATTACCAAAAAATGCCGACATACGACCAATGCTATGCGGACAATCTTCTTCTGTTAACCACTGAAATTCATCACCGACTTTTTTCACACCTGGCATCGGCATAAATGGTTTTAGTCGTTCGGCCACACCAATTGCACCAGAACCTGGCCCACCACCACCATGCGGTGTTGAGAATGTTTTGTGCAAGTTTGAGTGAATAACATCAAAGCCCATATCACCCGGACGAATCTTACCCAAAATAGCATTCAGGTTTGCACCATCGTAATAAAGCAAACCACCTACATCATGAATAATTTTAGCTATTTCTTCAATGCGACGCTCAAACACACCTAACGTAGATGGGTTGGTTAACATTAAACCTGCTGTTTGAGGACCCACTGCTTCTTTTAAAACATCAATATCAACATCACCGTTAGCCAGTGTTGATATTTCTTTAACTGTGTAACCACACATAGTTGCAGTTGCCGGGTTGGTTCCGTGCGCGGCATCTGGAACTAAAATTTCTTTACGTTCAGTATCACCATTTGCATCGTGATAAGCACGAATCATTGCAATACCTGCAAACTCACCTTGTGCGCCGGCCATTGGAGCTAATGAAAAGCCAGCCATACCGGTTACGTCACATAACATTTCCTGCAATTCGTACATGCATTCCATAAAACCCTGAGAGAGTTTTTCTGGGGCTAATGGGTGGCGTGATAAAAAGCCCGGTAACATTGCCAATGAATTACACACACGAGGATTGTGCTTCATGGTGCACGAACCTAATGGGTAAAAATGTGTATCGATAGAAAAGTTTTTCTGCGACAAAGACGTGTAGTGTCGTACTGCCTGCATTTCTGAAACTTCTGGTAAACCGGGCTTTTCCTCACGTAACAAAGACGCCGGAATATCCGCGGGCATTTCGTTGCCAGAAGTTGATTGAATTTTCGTTTTACGGCCGTTAGCTGAGTGTTCAAAAATTAACATAATTAATACCGCCTATTTCGATGCCGCAGCCATAACCACAGATAGGGCTGTTGCAAATGTTTCAATATCTTCTGCGATACGTAACTCTGTCGCACAAACTAAAATACAATCTTTCATTTCAGGATAATCTGCAGATAAATCCAGACCGCCTAAAATATTTTGTTCCGCTAATTTAGCTAAAACATCAGCAGCCGATTTATTTACTTTAATGACAGCTTCATGGAAACGAGGCTGATCAAACACAACTTCCACACCATCAATTGCCGATAATTTTTCAACCAGTTGCTGCGTATTTGCATGACAGCTTAATGCTGTTTGCTTTAACCCTTCAGGGCCTAACAAACTCATATGAATTGTTGATGCAGTGACAACCAACCCCTGGTTGGTACAAATATTTGAAGTTGCCTTAGAGCGACGAATATGTTGCTCACGCGCCTGCAGTGTTAAAACAAAACCTTCACGACCTTCCTGGTCAACCGTACGGCCAACAATACGACCTGGCATTTGACGAACAAAGGCTTTCTTACAGGTCATAATTCCGTAGTAAGGCCCACCAGATGACATCGGCGCACCTAATGGCTGGCCATCACCCACTGCAATGTCAGCACCGCTATCGCCCCAGATTCCTGGTGGCTTCAAAATCGCTAAACTCAATGGATTGACTACCGCAATAACAACAATATTATTTTCATGTGCCCAGGTAGTAATTGCATCTACATCTTCCAATGTACCAAAAAAGTTTGGTTGCGAAATAACAACTGCAGTAATGTCTTCGCCGGTAAATGCCTTAAGCGCATCCATTGAAACTTTACTGCTTGTGCTATCAATTTCTACATCCACCAATTCAATATTCTGGTGTTTAACTATCGTTTCAGTAACGCGCGTATAGGTTGGGTTAACCGAACGCGGAACTAAAATTTTACGCGACTTAGATTTTCGGTTAGAACGAACCGCCATCAATACCGCTTCGGCCATTGCCGTAGAGCCATCGTATAAAGAAGCATTAGAAGCATCCATACCGGTTAAAGCTGTCATCATACTCTGGAATTCGTATGTTAACTGCAAGGTGCCTTGTGATGCTTCTGCCTGATAAGGTGTATACGCAGTATAGTATTCACCACGTGTGGTAATTTGCCATACCGCAGCTGGAATATGATGATCGTATGAACCTGCGCCAATAAAGCATAATGGCTGACCATCTTGCGCAGCACGTTTCTGCATTAAACGATTAATGCTCATTTCATTTAAACCAGTCGGTACTTTTTCAAGTCCTTTGATTTTTAAATGCGCAGGAATTTCATCAAACAAATTTTCAATGCTATCAATGCCTATGACAGACAGCATCTCATTAATTTCTTCATCGGTATGGGGTATAAAAGGCATGGCTCTACTACTTTAAATTTTAGGCTTAACTATTTCGACAGCGCACAAAATATAATTTGTACGCTGTCACTAATGTTTTTAACTTACTCGTCTTCGCACTCAGTTTCGTAAGTACTAGCATCCATTAGTTGTTCAATATCATCTTCATCAGCTGGTTTAATTTTAAATATCCAGCCATCGTCATATGCAGATGAATTAATCATTTCAGGCTCATCAACTAATGCCTGATTAGTGTCTACAACTACACCTGTAATTGGCATGTAGATATCAGATGCCGCTTTTACTGATTCAACAACACAACTTGCATCGCCTTGCGATAACTCAGAATCAACTTCTGGTAATTCAACAAATACGATATCACCCAATGCTTCCTGTGCATGGTCACTAATACCAATAGTTATTGTTCCATCATCGTTCAAACGCGCCCACTCATGTGATGCTGTATAACGTAAATCTGTAGGTATTTCACTCATCTTAATATCCTCTATTACAATTTTTAAATTGAAGCCTCAGCTTCATTATCAATAATTAAACTATTCGTTTTTTATATCAACCCTTTATATCAATCCTGTTATAAACAAGATTTGCCTTCACGGAAGAACACAGGCTTTATAACTTTTGCTTTTAATAACTTACCTCGTACTTCAATCTCACAGGCTTCACCTATAGCCATAGGAACACGTGCTATAGCAATCGCCTGCTTTAGACTGGGAGAAAAAGTACCGGAAGTAATTTCACCTTCACCAGCTTCACAAACAACTTTCATGTGTCCGCGTAATACGCCTTTGCCTTCCAGCACAAGACCCACTAATTTTTGCTTAACGCCTGCCGCTTTTTCAGCGCTGATTTTATCACGACCAATAAAATTTCTATCTTCAGGCTCCCAGGCAATGGTCCAACCCAGGTTTGAAATTAAAGGCGATGTACTTTCATCCATATCCGTGCCGTAAAGATTCATACCGGCTTCTAAACGTAACGTATCTCGTGCACCTAAACCGATGGGTTTTACACCCGCCTCAGCTAGCGCTTCCCAAAATTCTGGTGCTTCTGATTCAGGTAACATGATTTCAAAACCATCTTCGCCGGTATAACCAGTACGAGCCACAAACCAGTCACCTGAGGCCGTACCCACAAAACGTTTAAGATCTGCCGATGCCTGACTTACATCTAAAGGTAAAACGGACAAGGCTTTTTCTATCGCTTTTGGTCCCTGAACAGCAATCATAGCCAACCCTGAACGCTCGGTAACCGTTACATCAAATGCAGCTGATTGTTTATTGATCCAGGCCAGGTCTTTATCACGTGTTCCCGCATTTACCACCATACGGAACCAGTTATCATTCATGTAATAAACAATCAAATCATCAATTACACCGCCATTTTCATCAAGCATGGCACTGTATAGTGCTTTACCTTCTGACTTTAATTTGGCAACGTCATTAGCTAATAGATATTGTAAAAAGGCAATAACCTTTTCACCTTCAAGATCTACAACCGTCATGTGTGATACATCAAACATACCCGCATCGGTACGTACTTGATGATGCTCTTCCACCTGAGATCCGTAATTAATAGGCATTTCCCAGCCGGCGAAATCAACGATTTTGCCACCATGATTCTGGTGGTTTTCAAATAGACAGGTTTTTTGACTCATTACAAAGGTTCTCCAGTTAAAAGAAAACCCCTCTGTCCGGTTACCTGAGAGATTGACGCAACGCTTAATAGTTAAGTTTTTGCGCGTCCCCTTCGGTGGGCTTTAAGCCGCTCTCCAGAGTCAATTGCCAGTATTCTGACGCGAAGCTGTAGTCCTTCTACCTGAGCGTTTCCGGGCGGTTGCGCCTTCGGTGCCTTGCAATATTTTCATAAAGAAAGGTCTCTCCCACAGCCTCAAGCTATACCTAAAATAGTACGGCTTAAATTGAGCGCGTACTATAAACCAGATAGGGCTAAATTACTAGATACACAGTCTGCTGCTGCCGCTAAAGCCCTTTTCTAGTATCGGTTTGTATTCTCTTACATTTTCTGGGATTATCCTGTATCCCCACCCAATGAAAAGCATCTTAAATTATGGACTGGTTAAACGAAAATCAACTTATAGATTTATTAAACATTTTCAGCGAGAACCCTTTTTATCAGGCAATTATCATCGTATTGTCGAGCCTGCTTCTGGCTCGCTTATTCAATAACATTATCAGCAAACTGATATTAAAAATTGCTGATAAGACCAGAACCCATCTAGATAATCAGATAATTCACATAAGTCGCCCTACGGTGAGTAACAGCATCATACTGATTGCCCTTGGTCTGGCGAGCAAGCTCACTTTCCCTGAACAAACAGGGCAATTTACATCACAGGTGCTCTACACATTTGCCCTGCTGGTGTGGTCATTATTTTTTATGCGTTTAAGTCGCATACTTTTAACCCACTTTAGCCGCAATGAACGCAGTCTGCCTTTAGTTACCAGCCAGACATTGCCATTGTTTCAGAATTTATCCGCACTGGTCATCACAGGTTTGGTTGTCTACCTTGTTTTTGTTCTGTGGAATATTGATATGACGGCCTGGTTAGCCTCAGCGGGTATTGTGGGTATCGCAGTCGGTTTTGCCGCTAAAGACACGCTAGCCAATTTATTTTCAGGTGTTTTAATTCTCGCAGATGCACCTTATAAAATTGGTGATTATGTTGTTCTCGATACAGGTGAGCGCGGCATGGTTACACATATTGGTATTCGCAGCACACGCATGCTTACCCGTGATGATGTTGAGCTGACCATTCCCAATTCAATAATGGGCAACACAAAAATAATTAACGAATCAGGTGGGCCTTATAAAAAATTCCGTATTCGAGTCAGTGTCGGTGTTGCATATGGCAGTGATATCGACAAGGTAAAACAAATATTATTTGATGTCGGTATAGCAGAGAACACCGTATGCACAGACCCCGAACCCAGAGTACGTTTTAGAAGTTTTGGAAATTCAAGTTTAGATCTGGACTTACTGTGCTGGGTAGACGACCCTTCTTTACGCGGCCAGGTTACCGATATTTTATTAACCACCATTTACAAAGAATTTAATAAGCAAAATATTGAAATCCCTTATTCAAAACATGATTTGTTTATTAAGGAAATGCCGGAGAGATAAGCTGAAGCAGTTTTCACCCAGCTATAGAACATCTCCATCGGGGAAAGGTCACCGATTTTTGGTGCCCTGTCCCCTGTTTTGATGCCATCAAGAGTATTACGAAGTCGACTCGCTACTCTGTCAGCTCTTAGTGGTATGGATTAAGGGGACAGGGCTTAAAAAGCAAGACCTTTCCCCGATGGAAGTGCGCCTTAACAGGGCAATTTAAAGTTTCTTATATTTAAAGACGACATTATAACCCAACAAAATCAACAACCACTCCTTTATCAGCATCACTTACTCTAACTTCACGCAACTCTGGATTACGCTGAGTTAAGTATGCACAACACACCATTACCGATGCTTCATTATCCTGCTGCAGAGCCTTAATTAAATTCATTGCTACAAACTCTGCGCGTTGCTCCGGCTTTGAATCAACAATCATTTCACCCTGGACTTTAAAACCCTGCGACATGTCATTATCCATTTTATCGAGAAAGGCTAATTGCTGATCATCTAATTCAATTTTCAGCCGGTATTCAAATACCGGCTCATCATTAACAAATACGGCTAATTTATCACTCACAAGTTTCTCTCTTTTGTAAATATTCAAGACAGTTATCTATTAGCCCTTCATCGTTAAGGCACATCTCCATCGGGGACAGGGCGCCAAAAAACGTCGACCTTTCCCCGATGGAGATGTGCCTTAGCAGTGCATTTTAAATACTATCTTTTAACACTTCTAACACTTCATCAATACGTAATTGGTCCACCATCAAATATAACGGCACAGCATCTAATTTTTTATTTTTCTTTCTTATCCAGTTATTCATTAACGGCTCATCACCATCGAATAAGACATATAGATATTCGTATAATTCTATATACTTCTCTGCCTCAGCCCATGAAATAGAATTTATTGATATAACGTTTTCTGCATTTGACAATTCACCAATATCAGAACATTGCAGACGAAGAATTCTTGCCAATTCTGCATGATAGATACCTAACATCTGGGTGATTTGCAGCACAGCTTGTGTGAGTGTTTTTTCTGAATGGTTTACATCAGATAATTTTATAAGATGCATTTTATTTATAGATTACCAACCAATTGATTTTGCCATATCGGGTAAGTCACCTTCTAACCCTAAAGCATGTCGCATTAATTTATTTTTTACAGGCCCCATGCTATTTACAATATTCAAACCCGCATTTCGAATAAAAGACAGTTCAGATTGCTCATTACTAAATAGATTTTTGAAACCACTCATGCTTGTCATCATTAGACTATTGTCTGCACGGCGCCAACGCTCATATCGCCTTAACGTAGTGAGAGAAGAAATACTTTTACCCTGCGATCTGGCTTTTACAATAACTTCTGCTAGTGCGGCGGCATCTAACAGGCCGAGATTTACACCCTGCCCCGCAAGCGGATGAATAGTATGCGCCGCATCGCCAACCAGAGCCAAACCCTGTTTTACATATTCTTTAGCATGGCGTCTAATCAACGGAAACGCAGCACGGCTACTCACCGATTCTACTTTGCCTAAGGTATTTTCAAACGCACTTTGCAGCTCAGTTATAAAAGTCTTTTCATCCATTTCAATTAGTTCATCTGCGCGTTGATTTTCCGCAGACCACACAATGGAACATGAACCATCACTTAACGGCAAGAAGGCTAGCGGCCCACTAGGCAAAAAACGTTGCCACGCAGTATCTTTATGATGCAAAGTACTTTTAACTACAGCAACTACCGCCTTTTGCTCATAAGCGGCTGAATCTATTTCAATACCGGCTGCTTCGCGTACTTTTGAGTTTGCACCATCGGCACCAATTAATAATTTAGCCCTTAAGATAGAACCATTTTCTAAAATCACCTGTTGGCAAGTTTCAGAAAAAATAATTTCTTTTACCTGCTGTGGGCACAACCAGTCGACATCAGGCAGTTTTAAACATTGTTCCAATAAAGAAAACTGTATTACTTTGTTTTCAATTATATGGCCGATTGAATCCAGGCCTAAATCAGCTGCATCAAAATGAATACACCCATCACCTGTCGCATCCCAAACATGCATATGCTGATAAGAACAGGCACGACGGTTTACCATGGCCTGCCAGGCATTTACATTTTGCAATATCTGCTGTGATGATTTACTTATGGCCGATACACGTAATTCATAAGCGTCATTTAATTTAATATCTTCAGGTGCATACGCCTCAACAACAGCCACTTTAAATTGTTGCTGCCCTAAAGCACAGGCAAGCGTTAAGCCCACCATGCCACCACCGATAATTATTAAATCGTACTGTTTATCCACTATGGTTTTTCCACTAAAGGGGCAACCTGCGCTGCAATTTATTCATGCGCCCTAACAAACCCATACTCTGCCTTGCCATAAGTGAGCGCAGGGGGGACATTAAATTTATAGCAATTAATCCTGAAGCCCTTAAATGACCCAGGGCTGCAAAATCATTTGAAAAAAGTTTTACCATTGAATCGGTGATTTGATATACACGGCGCATGTCTTTAATGCGTTTTGTATGGTATTCAGCTAATAACAGCGGATGTCCAGGATCTTCGTTTTCTACGATTGTCTCGGCAATTTCTGCCACGTCACGTAACGCCAGATTATAACCCTGCCCAGAAACTGGATGTAATGCATGTGCCGCATTACCTATTACCACCACTCGACCTTTAGTTATCTGTTCGCTTTCTGTGTAAGCCAGTGGATATGAAAAGCGCTCGCCGGTTTTTTCAATATTTCCAGCACGAAATCCAAAACGTTGCTGTAATTCATTTATAAATTCAGCATCTGTTAACTGCATTATTCGCGCTGTTTCCTGCGACTCACATGTCCATACAACTGAATAGCGGTTTTCCGTCATCGGCAGAAAGGCAAGTGGCCCACTATCTGTAAAGCGTTCATATGCAACGCCATTATGCCGTTGATCTGTTATTACATTAGCAATAATAGCGGACTGCTTATAATCTTCTCGTTTAACATCTAACCCCGCTAAACGTCTTGTAACGGATGACACTCCATCTGCAGCTACTAATAATTTTGCCTGTAAAGTTTTTTCACCCTGCTCGGTTTTTATTTGAATAGAGACCTGATCTTTTTTATTTTCAAGCGCCTGAATTGTGGCTGGACAAAACCAGTCGACATGATTTAATGAGGTCACTTCATTTATTAAAAGCTGTCCCATCACCCGGTTTTCCACAACATACCCCAGTGCTTCTACTTTTTCTTCAGTGTGATTGATACGTGTAACACCAAGGTGACCTCGGTCAGAAACATGAATAGATTTTATGGCTTCTATTTCAGGCTCTAATTTTTTCCACAAACCCATAGACTCCCATATTCTGCGTGAACCATATGAAAGCGCAATAGAACGATCATCAAAACTGGGCTGTGATTCTGCATTAAATTCATGCGCTTCAACCACGGCAATTTTTTTATCACTGTGGTTTTTTAAAGCTGCAACGAGACTGGCACCTACCATGCCACCACCAATAATAATTATGTCGTATGTGTTTTTCATTATGAAAAATTCAGATTACTCACCAGCCATAATCGCTTCGATCTCATGTGTTGTTTTTGGCAAGCCATCAGTCAACACTTCACAACCATCTTTTGTTACCACTACATCATCTTCAATGCGCACACCAATATTCCACCAGCGCTTGGCACCTCGGCTTCCATGCGGGATATATAAACCCGGCTCAATTGTTAATACCATTCCGGGCTCTAACAGGCGCCAGTCATCATCAACCTTATAGTCACCCACATCATGCACGTCCATACCCAGCCAGTGACCGGTTCGGTGCATATAATATTTCTTATAGGCTTCTTCTTTAATGAGCTTGCTCAAGGTTCCTTTTAATAAACCTAATTCAATCATGCCTTTTGTCAGGGTTTTCACCGCCGCTACATGCGGGTCATTCCAGTGATTACCCGGTTTAACCTGCTTGATAGCATCCAGATTTGCACGCACAACCAAATCGAAAATTTCTTTTTGCGCATCAGTGTATTTACCATTTACTGGAAACGAGCGGGTAATATCTGCATCATAACCACCGAACTCACAACCGGCGTCAATCAAAACTAATTCACCATCATTTAGCGTCATATTATTTTCGGTGTAATGCAGAATACAGCTATTAGCTCCGCCGCCCACAATGCTAGGGTAAGCCCAGGTTGCACCGTTGCGCTGAAACTCATACATAAGCACCGCATCAAGCTGATATTCATTAACACCGGGTTTACAAATTCGCATCGCGCACTTATGTGCCTCAACTGAGATTTTGGCTGCTTTTTTCATTAAGCGTAATTCATCACGGCTTTTGAATAAACGCATGTCATGTAACAAATAATCCAGCGATACGAATTCATACGGCACATGCCCACCAGAGCGCGACTGTTTACGTAGTGAATTTACCCAATCCATTACACGCTTATCAAACAGGGGATCTAAACCCATAGTGTGATAAACCCGCTCACAATGTTCCATTAAGCCGGGTAGAATATCGTCAATATCATCGATAGGAAATGCATCATCGGCAGCATAGATCTCTCTGGCTCCATCGGGACCACAGCGTCGGCCATGCCAAACTTCCTGTTCTTCATCTTTATCACGGCAAAACAGAATGTATTCACCATTTTTACGCCCGGGCACCAGCACGATAACCGCTTCAGGTTCGGGGAATCCACTTAAGTAAAAGAAGTCACTATCCTGTCGATAGGGGTAATCCACATCTCGATTTCTACAACGAACGGGCGCTGCGGGTAATATCGCTATCCCATCTTCTCCAATCATTCGCAGAAGCTGCTTTCTATGTCGTGCGTGTATTTTTTGATCCATGTAAAACCTTTAATCTTCGTCTCTTAATTCCATAGGAATATAGGGGGGGAGCAGTTAAACCGCGCTTTTACTGTAAAGTTTCCGGTGCTTTATGTGATGGCTGCAATTCTTCATTTATTAATAACACACCCATACGCACATATTCATAAACCTGCATAAACGAATCTTCATCTTCATCGCTATCATCACCCAGATCATGACCCGCTCGAGCAATTTCCACCATATCTCGAATAAGCTCAGCGGTATCATCGGGTAGTTTCTGGTCTTTTTTCAGGCCACCCGCAGCCAAACCAAAGGTAAAACCCTGACACCAGGTTGCAAGCGCTTCAGTGCGCTGCGCCAGTGATTCAGTATCTTCCGGCAGGAACAATTGAAAATTAGCGTCTGAGTCATTTAACTGTTCTTTAGTGTCATTATATAAACCCACCAACAACTGGCTGGCTTCTTTTACCAGCATATTATTGACATCAAATTCTTCAAAAATATGATCAAGCCACAAATTTAACTCTGGTTTACCAGCCGCGCAAAGCATGCCGCATAAGGCTCCATGGGATTCAGATGCAACTAATTCTGCATCGGCCTTGCCTAAAGCATCAGTTAAGCTGTTATAATCCGGTCTAGAGATCATGTTTTTTCCTGTCAGTTTTATTGTCAGTAATTTGTCATCAGCATTAGCCGGCTCTTTGTTTCACTCGGTTATTTCACGACAACTTATTGAAATATAATGAAATAACAAAAACACTACAGTGATTTTGCATTATATAATACTTTAAACGACATCATTCTAACACGCAGTGGTCAGAGCCCAAATAATTTGACCTATTGCCAATGACTAACTATATTTAGCACTATGAGCATTGAAAACCAAAGCAATATCGAAGCGCTGGAAAACAAAGTAGAAGAACTACTCACGTTATCTAAAAAGCTATCGACTGAAAACACCGAGCTGAAACAGCAATTAAAAGATATTCGCGGTGATCGCGCACATCTGGTTGAGCAGCGAGAAACTGTGCGCACTCAGGTTGAAGGCATGATTACACGCCTTAAAACGATTGAAACAGCCTAAATTATATTGCTTGTTTCTCTATAGGTTTACATTTCTCCGCTAAGCTTCAACCGTAAAGCTTTCCGGATCTCGTCATTTTTTTGTTTTAATGGGTATTTTTAATGAGTGATAGTGGTGGTCTTAATATTAAAATAATGGACAAGGACTATCGTGTGGCTTGCCCTGCAGAGCAACAGGCCACATTAAGAGACTCTGCCGACTTTCTAAATGATCGTTTAAACGATATAAAGAACAAAGGCTCGATAATTGGTACTGAGCGCATTGCCATAATGGCCGCATTAAATTTAGCGCACGAACTACTCGGCAGCAAAGATTCAATAGATACCTTCGGTGACGTTGATAACCGAATGCTGAATTTACAGAAAAAAATAGATATTGCACTACGCGATATAGAAGTAGCATAATAACGTTAAATAAAGTTTAGTTGCTGTTCCATTAAGCAACATACAAGTTTGGGTGCTTCTGCGGTGTTTGTAAGCTTACTTATAAAACCCTTGAGCCTTACTCATCGACCCCGGGAATGTGTCTGCCGGTGCTGTGTGCATTACCGCTTTATGCGGGAAGCCTTATACACCGACGCTAGTTCCCACCTGAACTTCTGGTTCAAGGTTCGTGAGATTTAGCTACGGCACTTGTGGTAGCACCCACCTAACACCGGCCTCGCTTTGCGAGGCTTTTTTATTATGAATAACCCAGAAAATAATCACTCCAACAAACAAAGACAGGCATTACGTAAAGAATTACGTCAGCAACGTAATGCGCTTGACACCCATACTCAGGAAACCCATGCACTGGGTCTGGAAAAACAACTTAGTAACAACCCGCTTTTTAAACGCAGCAAACGTATTGCCCTATACCTTGCTGCAGATGGTGAAATTGACCCTTCTTTTCTCATTGAGAGCGCATGGCTGGCTAATAAAAAAATTTACTTACCCGTGCTCTCGCCACTTGCTGATCGTTTATACTTTGCACCTTACACTGCAAACAGCAAAATGAAACTCAACCGTTACAACATTGCTGAACCCGATGTTCACCCTGATCTCTGGCTTAAACCACAACAACTTGACCTGATTCTAATGCCTCTTGTTGGTTTTGATCTGACGGGAAATCGTCTGGGCATGGGTGGCGGTTACTATGACCGAAGCCTGAACTTTAAGCACTTCAGAAAAGTGTCTTACCGCCCCTATCTAATCGGCTTAGCACATCAGTTACAACACATTAAACAACTTCCACACCAGCCCCATGATGTACCCCTGTTTATGATTGCAACAGAACAACAAATACATATCTGCAAATGAAATTTTTTCTATTTAAATCAATATTAATCTTCACCGCGTTGCTGCCTCTTCGGCAGATTCATTTTCTTGGCAAGATTGTTGGCAAACTAACCTGGCTTAGCAATAGTCGCATCCGTCGTATTGCAGAAAAAAACATTAACGCCTGCTTCCCGGAGTTAGACCAGGCGCAGCAGACATTACTCATTCGAAATATTCTAAATGAAACGGGCAAGGTCATTTTAGAAACAGGAAAGATGTGGCAACAGAATGCTGATAAAACGTTAAACCTGATACAGGAATGTGAAAATGAATATTTAATCAAACAGGCTCAAGATCAAGGGAGAGGCGTTATTTTAGCTATTCCACACTACGGCTCATGGGAACTAGTGGGTTTATATTGCGCAAAACACTACGCAATGACATCAATGTACGCACCGCAGACCGATCTTCAGGTTGATAATTTAATACAACAGGCCAGACAACGCACTGGAGCCAAATTGGTGCCGACTGACATCAAAGGTATTCGCGCCATGAGTAAAGCACTTAAAAACTCTGAACTGGTTGCTATACTGCCCGATCAGTCGCCTGATGAAAACGGGGTATTCGCTCCCTTCTTTAAGCAGCCCTGTTACACAATGACTCTTCTGCCAAAACTAGCAAAAAAGACGAACTCTGTTGTTTTGTTTACTTATGCACAACGACTGGAAAACAGTCGAGGTTTTAAACTTATTTTCAGACAAGCCAGCGAAGACCTCGCCACACTAGATTTAGAACAGGCGACGAAACAGATGAATCTGGATGTTGAGAAGCTGATACGTGAAAATCCACATCAATACCAGTGGACTTATAAACGTTTTAAAAAACAGCCTGAGGGCTGCCCATCAATCTATTAATGATTAATATAATGACAACCGGTTATGAAACATATCAAGCAGAGACAGACAGGTTTTTATACTACCCATTACAACCGATAATACAGTAACTGAAATTACCCGGCCTCACCCAAAAACATTTTGTAAGCATCATTATTACTTTCATCCCACCAGTTATAACCCAAATCATCCAGAAAGACCTTTACGTCTTTACGTTCCGCTAGTGGCACCTGCAAGCCGACAAGAACTCGACCAAATGCAGCTCCGTGGTTTCGATAATGAAATAAACTGATATTCCAGCGTTTACCAATATGCGCAAGAAAATCTAACAATGCACCGGGACGCTCTGGAAACTGAAAACGATATAACACTTCATTTTCAATTTTATTCGCGTGCCCGCCCACCATATGCCGCACATGCAATTTTGCCATTTCGTTATCACTCATGCAGAGCACGGGATATTTTTTATCGCGTAACTTTTGCACCAGCACATCCAGCTCAGGCAAACCATCTGCCAGCTGAATACCTGCAAAAACATGAGCATTACTAGTATCTGAATATCGATAATTGAATTCGGTAATACCTTTCTTTCCAATAACACGACAAAAACGTAAAAAGCTACCTGGCTCTTCGGGTATAGTCACCCCAATAAGACCTTCTCTATGCTCGCCTAATTCAGCTCGCTCTGAAACATGTCGCAAACGATCAAAATTCATATTAGCGCCACTATTTATGGCGATTAAGGTTTGTTTTGTTACTTTATTCTTTTCTACGTATTTTTTAATACCCGCAACAGCAAGCGCCCCCGCTGGTTCTGTAATAGATCGGGTATCATCAAATATATCTTTTATAGCCGCACAGATTTCATCAGTATTAACCGTAATAACTTCATCAACCACCTGACGCGCAATACGCCAGGTTTCGCGACCAATTTGTTTAACCGCAACCCCATCAGCAAATAAACCGACCTGATTTAAGATAACACGCCTGTTTTTTTCCATCGCCGCAGCAAGACAGGCTGCATCAGCAGGCTCTACTCCAATCACTTTTACTTCAGGGCGTAAATACTTTATAAACGCAGCCATGCCTGCAATTAAGCCGCCACCGCCAACAGGAATGAATATCGCATCAATATGGTCTGTGTACTGACGTAATATCTCAACCGCTACTGTGCCCTGACCTGCAATAACATCAGGGTCATCATAGGGATGAATATAAGCCAGGCCCTCCTTCTCTGCCAATTCATGAGCATAAAGAGACGCCTCATCATAAGTATCACCTACCAACACCGCTTTGGCGCCATAGGAGCGCACTGAATCAATTTTAATTTTTGGTGTTGTCTTTGGCATTACAATCGTCGCCTTTACACCCAGCTTGTTCGCTGCTAATGCCAGCCCCTGCGCATGATTGCCCGCTGATGCGGCCACCACGCCTTTTGGTTTTGTTGTGCGGCTTAATTGATAAAGCTTGTTATAAGCACCGCGTAATTTAAAAGAAAATACCGGTTGCAGATCCTCCCTTTTAAGCAGGATTTCATTATCTAACCTCACACTAAGGCGACGAGCATGCTCCAATGGTGATTCGATTGCCACATCATACACACGGGCACTAAGAATTTTTTCAATGTATTTTTGAGTCATGAGGCCTAACAGGTTAGAATTAACGGTTCCGATCAATAGCGAAGAATACTATGAGCCGGGTTGAAATGAAATGGGTCGAAATGAAATGGGCTGAAAAGAAATGAGCCAAAAGAATTACCCACACAGTAATTAGTTAAGTAACAGATATAGGATAAAACACGATGACACAAGATGAAATGAAACGAAAAGCTGCTGAAGCCGCCATGGAATATGTAATCAATGATGAAATTATTGGTGTTGGTACAGGCTCAACAGTAAATCACTTTATCGACTGCCTGGCAGAAATTAAAGGCAAAATCAAAGGCGCCGTATCCAGCTCTGAAGCGTCAACTAAATTAATGAAAGAGCGCGGCATTACTGTATACGATTTAAATGACGTAGATTATATTCCTGTTTATGTTGATGGTGCTGATGAATCAAACCACGGCCTATCATTAATCAAAGGCGGCGGCGGTGCGCTTACTCGCGAAAAAATCATAGCTGGCGCCAGCAAAAAATTCGTTTGCATTGCTGATGAAAGTAAACTGGTTGATGTCATGGGCACATTCCCATTGCCAGTTGAAGTTATTCCAATGGCAAGAAGTTATATCGCTCGTAAACTGGTTGCTCTTGGTGGGCGCCCGGTTTGGCGTGAAAGCTTCATAACTGATAATGGCAATATAATTTTAGATGTTCACGATATGGATATTATGGAACCCATAAAAATGGAAGACGAAATTAATAGCTGGGCAGGTGTTGTAACTTGCGGTCTGTTTGCAAGGAAGGGTGCTGATGTTCTTATCCTGGGCACACCTGATGGCGCTAAGACCGTAATGCCTAAGTAAGTTTGTTACTTACCCTGTTTAGGCACATTTCCATCGGGGAAAGGTCGCTGCTTTTGGCGCCCTGTCCCCTTAACCCATACCACTATAAGCTGATAGTGTTGTGAATCGACTCTGTAAAACTCTTGGTGGTATGGGTTAAGGGGACAGAGCGGGAAAGATGCTCTTTCCCCGATGGAGATGTGCCCAAGCCGCGTTCAACTAATTCTATTTAAAAACTAAAGAAGAACCCGCTCAATACCACCCTGCCTAACTTTTTCGTAATAACTCTTCTGCCATTTTTCACCAAGCTTATACTTCGCAAGCTCCACCAGAATATAATCCACCTGCATATTGGTATCATCTCGATAACGATCAAGACCTTGTTGACAAGCCGGGCAGGATGTAAGGATTTTTACGTTATTATTTAATGCCTTTTCATGGCCACTTAAATTTTTAATATCGGACTTTAGCTCTTCAAGTTTTCTATGTTTTACCTGCGCCGCTATATCAGGCCTGGAAACAGCAAAGGTTCCAGATTCACCGCAGCATCTATCAGACAATACGACCTCTTTACCCATCAACGCCGTGGCTACATCAGTTCCATTATGATTCTTCATCGGATCATGACAGGGTTCGTGGTACAAATATTTTGTTCCTCCGACACCATCCATAGTGACACCTTTTTCCATAAGGTACTCGTGTACATCCACTAAACGACAACCCGGAAAAATATGCTCAAACTGATATTTAAGCAACTGATCAATACAGGTACCACATGACACCACCACTGTTTTAATATCAAGGTAATTTAATGTGTTCGCCATCCGATGGAATAACACTCTATTACTGGTAGTAATTTGTTTACCTTTTTCTATATCACCAGAAGCTGTTTGTGGATATCCACAACACAAATACCCCGGTGGCAATACAGTTTGTATTCCTAACTCATATAACCACGCCAGTGTCGCCACACCTATCTGACTAAACAAACGCTCTGAACCACAACCAGGGAAATAAAATACTGCCTCGCTGTTTACATCTGTTTTATTCGGGTCTCGTAAAATAGGAATCGTTTTATCATCTTCTATACCCAGCACCGAACGCATCGTGCCAGTGGGAACATCAGCGGGCATCGGTTTGCTGAAAAACTGAATAACCTGTTCTTTTAATACTGGCTTACCCGTTGTTGCTTTGGGGCGAACCGAGTTGTCAGCAGAAGATTTAGGTAATACACCCGGTATTAATTTAAGCGTATTAAATACCAAACGCTGCCCCATATAACCTGCTTGAATCAGGCCTGCTCGCATTAATTTTATTTTTCCTGGTGACGTCATATTTAAATACGCCATGGACAGTTTTGTGCCTAAATTTTCTCTACGTTGCCCCTGCTTTTTAAGCACGTGGCGCATTTTGATAGTGACATCACCAAAATCAATATTAACCGGACAAGGATTTAAGCAACGATGACAAACCGTACAATGATCAGCAACATCATTCATTTCATCAAAATGCCGGATTGATATACCCCGTCGAGTCTGCTCTTCATATAAAAAAGCCTCCGTAATTAAACCGGTGGCCAGTATTTTATTTCTTGGACTATATAATAAGTTTGCAGACGGTACGTGTGTTGTGCATTCAGGCTTGCATTTACCACAACGCAAACAATGGGCAATATCATCGTTTATTTCACCCAACTCACTTTCTTCAAGTATTATTGCTTCCTGTTTTAACAATCTCAATGAAGGGGTGTAAGCAGATTCTAAACCACCTGTCTCACGCTGCAGTTTTCCTTTATTGAAATAATCATTTGGATCGATTTTTTCTTTATATTTCGCAAATGCATCTATTATTGAATCATCAAGATATTGCATCTTGGTCAAACCAATACCGTGCTCACCAGAAATCACACCATTCAGATCACCCGCAAGCTCCATTATCTGATCCACTACACGCTCTGCTTCCTGCATCATATTGTAATCATTTGAATTCACAGGAATATTGGTATGCACATTACCATCACCTGCATGCATATGTAGTGCTACAAATATCCGGCTGGATAAAGTCTGCTCATGTATTTTCTCAAACTCTGCATAAACATAATTAAATTCATGACCACTAAACAAACGTTTTAATGGTTCGTCCACTTCTTTTTTATATGAGATACGAACGTCGGCATTCAACACTGAATGAATAACACTCGATTCACCAATATATGAAGCCGATGCAATTTCGTTTTCTAATAAAAATTGTTTTAATGTTTGAATATTACTGGAAAAATTATTAAGTATCGACGTCCAACGTAAACGCGCCTGCTCAATTAAATTGAATGCCTCTGCAAAACGCGGTGTCAAATATTCTAACGACTCGGCTTCTTTTTCATTTAAAGATAACTGCTCATTACTTATATATTTTATTAACCCATCTAACATAGACAGCTTATTACTAATTGATTGATGAACATTCATCGTCTCAATAGCTAAAGTATAATCAGCCAGCCGGTCCAGGGGAATAACAACATCTTCGTTTATTTTAAATGCATTAGTATGCGCAGCTATTGCCGCGGTTCTGCTTCGCTCAGACCAGAAACTTTTTCTGGCTTCCGCACTAACCGCAATAAAACCTTCTGCATCGCGTGCATTCGCTAATCGAACAACCTGAGATGCAGCTTCACTAACCACAGATTCATCAGTACCCACTATATCTGCCACTAATAACATTTTTGGCAGACAACCCCTTGATGCTTTCGGACTATAATTTACAGCGCGAACATATCGATCATCCAGATGCTCAAGCCCTGAAAGCAGAACGTCAGGGTTATTATCAAGATAATCTTTTATTTCAACTATCGCGGGCACAGAACGTTGAAGATCCTGCCCATAAAATTCTAAAGCAACCGTACGCGCATGTTTTGGCATTGTGTGCAATAAAAAGTGAGCCGATGTAATGATACCGTCGCAGCCCTCTTTTTGAACCCCTGGTAGACCACCCAGAAATTTATCAGTAACATCCTTACCCAAACCCTCTTTGCGTAATGACGCACCTGCAAATACCAGCACATCTGGCTCACTTAACAACTGCTGAGTTTTTGCATCAAAGTTACTTACTCTAAATTTAACTTCTTGCTGCTCGTGGATTTTACCAAGATTATGATTAATCCTTTCCACATCTAACCAGTTACCATCGGCTGTTACCATTCTCCATGACACCAGATTATCCAGTGTTGTACCCCACATCACGGCTTTTTTACCACCTGCATTCATGGCGATATTACCACCAATGGTTGATGCATCCTGTGAGGTTGGATCAACCGCAAAAACATGGCCATTTTTCTCAGCAAGGTCTGATACCCTGCGTGTAACAACACCCGCTTCAGTTCTTACAACTGGCACTGGTTTATCAACACCCGCTATTAATTTATGCTCTAACGTGCCAATAGCCTGTAATTTTTCCGTATTGATAATAGCGGTATTCTCATATAGCGGTACCGCACCACCGGTATACCCTGTGCCACCACCTCTGGCTATCAGCGTTAATCCCAGGTCAATACAGCGGCGCACCAGCTGAGGCACTTCTTCTTCAGTATCCGGAGTTAACACAACAAAAGGAAATTCAACGCGCCAGTCGGTGGCATCGGTAACATGGCTTACTCTGGCCATACCGCTAAAGTCGATATTATCTTTACTGGTTGTTTTAGAGAGAGACTTAAGAGCCTTAACGCGCAACGTATTTTGAGTTTCAAACCAGTTAGAGAAGGTTGATACTGCACCGCGAGCAGCAGCAGCCAGCTCTATTGCTTTCTGGTTTCCATTGGCACGTAGCTCAATCTGCTCTATTCGATGATTTAAAGCTGAAATGAGTTGTTTACGACGACGATGATTTTCTAATAAGTCATCCTGTAAAAACGGGTTTCTCTGAACTACCCACATATCACCCAGCACTTCAAATAACATTCGTGCTGAATAACCAGTCTGACGCTCAGTTCTTAACTCATTAATGAGCAACCAAACAGGCTCGCCAAGAAAACGAATAATGATTTCACGGTCTGAGAACGAGGTATAGTTATACGGTATTTCGCGAATTCGGGTATTAGAACTCATTCGGGGAGAGCTGCCAGATAATTATTAATGGAAAAAGATTCTAGCATAAAAGACGCCTGCTTTAATCTGTAAATAACTACTAACTAATATGCCTTTTTCTAAAGCTATCACAACTTTATTTCAGGCATAAAAAAACAGGGCCGAAGCCCTGTTTTTTCTCAAATTAAAATCGAGTGATCGATTAGAACTTGTGACGGATACCAAAAGTAAGCTGCTCTTGACTAGCATTATCGTTGCTTGCGTCATCACCGTAACCAGCATAAACGTTAGTACGCTTGCTCATCTTATGGTTATACATTACTGCGTAACCCATGTCATCAGCAAGATCAACATCACCTAAAGTAACAGCAACATTATCGTTGTCATTTAACTGATAGTTAAAGCTAGCAAATACTATGTCGCTACCAACTACATCTTCTACAGACTCATACTGTAAACCGAAAGTCATAGCATTCATCTTGTAGCTACCACCAATTTTGAAAGCTGCTTCTGAATCGCTACCAGCTGGTAGAGAAATGTTACCGCCGTTAGCCGCCTGCACATCTATGTAATCAACATAAGCAAGAATCTGCTTAGTTTTATAGCGAACACCTAAACCCATAGTCTCATCATCAGAACCAGAGATTGTGTAGTTGAATACTACATTCATGCCACCCATTTTAGGAGATGAATACTGAATAGTATTAGTACTACGTCCACCATTCTCACTAGCACCACCATGCAGGCCAGACTGAGTACCCATGAAACCACGACCCTCTAAAGCGGTGCGGTACATTGGGTCAATTTTGCCACCCATCTGCTTGTAGTTAGAAGACATAGTACCGAACTTAACAGTACCCATTGCGCCTTTCAAACCAACCCACTGGTCACGATCAGTAATTGTTTTATTACGCTCATCCGGATCAACCTGGAATTCTAATTTGAAAAGAGCAGTCATACCACCACCCAGATCTTCTTTACCCTTAACACCAATAGCTGATGTTCTGCTATTCATTGCTAGGTTATCATTCTGTGTAGCATCATCAAATGATGGAGAATCAATACTCAGGTGAACATTACCGTAAACGGTAGCATCAGCTTGAGCGGCTAAAGGTGAAACTAATGTTGCTGCAACTGCAGCTACTAGGAAACGTTTTTTCATTATGCAAGACTCCTGCATTTGTTGTTTATTGTCATAGCTATAACTTTCTGTGTGGTCAAACAAAAAATCAAGTGTATTTATATACATTTATGAGATTTAGTCAACCCTTTTAACTAAAATAAATATATAAATAGTCCTATAAAAATAGGACTTTAGTGCTAAATTTAAAAACAATTTATCAAAATGAAATAAATAAAACATCTTTTTTATGCTTCTTTAATATGTTTTTATTTTTGCAATTTTATTTTCATAAGTTAGATCTTTTAAAATTAAATACAAAGTATCTAGCTCACAAATTTGTACATCTGTTTTAATTAGGGAATTTTTCCCTCCACCCTAAAAAATAGAATACTTCGATTTTATCTTTTTAATTTACCTTTATTAGAAAAACCTAATATTTAATAACCTAATCACTTTTATAGAAATTACTCACTTTTATAGAACTATAGTGTTTTTATTTTGAATTTTAATAGCAATGTAAATAAATTATTATTTACTTATATTGATGCGGCACTGCTCTCTACACTTTCAATATTTCTTGTTTTTTATTTCGTTACATCAAGCCAACATATATACCAGGCAATATCACACTAAACCAAACAGTAACCAACAATTTTTAATATATAAAAACAGCATCTGCCTCTACTTTAATTCCGGCACAAAAAAAGCCAGTCAATGACCGGCTTTTTAACATTAAACTTGTTTGGCCAAAGCCAACCAATAAATTAACGTTTCGAGAACTGTGTAGCGCGACGTGCTTTACGCAGACCCACTTTCTTACGTTCAACTTCACGTGCATCACGTGTAACAAAACCTGCTTTACGCAGAGCTGGACGCAAACTTTCATCATACTTCATCAGCGCACGTGTAATTCCATGACGAATTGCACCAGACTGACCAGTATCTCCACCACCTTTAACAGTGATATTGAAATCAAACTTATCGTCCATTTCAACTATACCTAAAGGTTGCTTAACAATCATAATTGAAGTTTGACGACCAAAGAATTTTTCAATTGGAAGACCATTAACTTTAAAATCACCACTGCCTGCAGTCATGAATACTCGAGCGCTTGAAGATTTGCGTCGACCTGTTGCGTAATACTGAGTTTCTGCCATGAGATATCTCTACTTTAAATGTCCAGCACTTGTGGCTGCTGAGCTGTGTGTTGGTGTTCCGGGCCGGCGTAAACTTTAAGCTTACGATACATAGCGCGTCCCAGTGGATTCTTAGGTAGCATGCCTTTAACTGCTTTCTCGATTACCATTTCAGGTTTCTTATCGATCAGCTTATCAAAAGAGATTTCTTTGATACCACCTGGAAAACCAGTGTGATGGTAATACATCTTATCTGTAGTCTTACGACCTGTTACTGCTACTTTTTCTGCATTAATAACTACTATGTAGTCACCCGTATCAACGTGTGGTGTATATACAGGCTTATGCTTACCGCGTAGGCGGCGAGCAATTTCAGACGCCAATCGACCCAGAGTTTTACCATCTGCATCTACTACGTACCAGTCACGCTTAACCGTTTCGGGCTTGGCACTGAATGTTTTCATGTTGTTAAATCCTAAAATGTTCGTACTCTACGAAAGGCGGCACATAATACAGAATTAGCTGGCTCGATTCAAGCACTAACGGCAATAAAGTTAGCTTATAATATGAGATATCATTCTAGTAAGCCAGTTTTAACTTTATTACGGGCAAAAAAAAGCGTGGCAGGGGATGCCACGCTTAAAAATTCTCTATATGGAGAATGGAGGAGTCACTAAATATGAAAAATCCAAAATCAGGAATTCATAAGATAAGCATATTCTAATATAAGTTATAGTTAATGCAAGCCTTTTGTGAATATTTTTGCTTCCCCGCCTCTCCAAATAACTAATACTCTCAGAAACAGGACCTCTCAAAGCCTGTCACACGTAGATCCAGCCAGGTAGATTCAGCCAGGCAGATCATACCAGGGGAAATTAAATGCCTGTCTTTTTTAGCCACTAACTATTACAGACAACACCCTTTCCACCTATATTTTTTATTTATCAAGAAGCAATCGGCTGACTATTTCATTATTAACAAGGTGCCGCTCAATAATTTCATCTAAATCCGCCTGGCTCTGATAGCGGTACCAGGTTTCATCCGGATACACTACGATAACGGGCCCCTGACCACAGCGATCCAGACATCCCGCCGTATTAATCCTGACCTGTCCTTTCCCGGACAACCCCAGTGACTTTATTTTCGCTTTGGCATAAGCCCTCAACTCGCTTGCACCCGCCTGCTCACAACATCTACGCCCATCATTTCGCTGATTGGTACAGAAAAAAACATGTTGCTGGTAATAACTCATTATTGGATTCTCTTAATTTTTAGATATTTTAAACATTATACAATGATAAAATCACTCACAATGCGCTAAGATTAGCCGCGATGAAAAGCCCGAGTAAATTATCTGACACTGATTTATGCGTAATGTGCGGCATGTGCCTGCCCAATTGCCCTACGTATCAGCTTTACCAGACCGAAACAGAGTCACCGAGAGGCAGGATTGCTCTAATTCAAGCTATAGACCAACAAAAGGTTGAAGCTGACGCTAAGGCATTACTTCATATAGATCATTGTCTCAGTTGTCTTAATTGTGAAACCATCTGCCCTTCCAGGGTTCCCTATGGAAAAATAATTGATGAGTTTCGAGAACAGTTTAATTCGTCTATAAAAAAATCCTACTTGAGCAAAACGATATTAAGTCAATCCACGAAACCCAATGGTCTGGATACTTTACTGGATGTCGCCAATAAACCGATAATCAAACAGATTCTACGCCTCGGCCCTTCAAGCTTAAAATCTGTCACATCACGTATTAGCGAAAACAAAGTAAAATTAAAAACGTTTTATGCCGGCTCTTATTCCAAACCAGAAAACCGCCGCGGCGAAGTTACTTTATTCACAGGTTGTGCTGGAAGATCATCTGACTACAACAGCATCAAAGATGCTGTACTGATACTTAACAGGCTTGAATTTGATGTTTGTATCCCCGAGCAACAATATTGTTGTGGAGCACTACACCAACATAATGGTCATCAGAAACAGGCCGATCAATTAATTAAAAATAACCAGCAGCACTTTGAAAGTCTAAAACCAGAAGTTATATTATTTTTTAGTCCAGCATGCGGTGAAAGCTTACAACAGATTGAAAATATAACTGTATTAGATGTTCGCACATTCATTCTTGGCGAACTTCAGCAACAGTCTTTAACATTTAAAGAATCAGACCAGGCTATTGCTCTACACGAAAGCTGTAGCCACAGAAACAGACTTAAGCTTAAAACTTTAAATTTTGATTTATTAAATTTTGTACCCAATGTACAGATACTGGAGTCAAACAACCCAGCTCTTTGCTGTGGTGCTAGCGGTATTCAGTCGATTGATTACCCCGAACAGTCTCTGGCTTTATTGCAGGGAAAATTAAACAGTTTTGATTTATCACAAACGAATATACTTATTAGCGATAACATTGGCTGTAGCTTACATATAAAGTCTTCCATATCCGGGTATAATCCCAATATTGAAATAATGCATCCTATTAGTTTTCTGGCTCGCCAGTTAAACATTAACAACTAACCTGAAGCCATCATTCAATGCGACATCTGAACCCTATTGACCAGTTAATTGTGCAGTCTGATCATGCTCTGCGTACAATTTTTGGCAAGCCAGTTACAACTGAGAGAGAAAACCCCTCTCTGAATACGACTGAAAACAATCTCAGTGAAGCTGAACGTAAATTATCCTCCAGCCTAATGAGAGTAAATCATTCTGGAGAAGTCTCAGCTCAGGCGCTCTATCAGGGGCAGGCATTAACTGCACGCCTGGATAGCGTAAGAGAAAGCATGCATCGGGCTGCATTAGAAGAAAACGACCACCTGGCCTGGACCGAACAACGCCTGACTGAACTATCTAGCCAGAAGAGCCTGTTAAACCCTGTCTGGTATGGAGGGTCATTTGCTATCGGTGCTATTGCCGGGTTACTGGGTGATAAATGGAGCCTGGGATTTGTAGCTGAGACTGAACATCAGGTTATAAAACATCTGGAAGAGCACCTTGAAAAACTACCTGAAAACGATGCGCGTAGCGAGGCGGTTCTAAAACAAATGAAAACGGATGAAGCACATCATGCAACCATTGCTCTAGAAGGGGGCGGTGCGGAACTGCCGTGGCCAGTTAAAAAACTGATGGCTGCGATGTCAAAGGTAATGACGACATCGGCGTATTATATTTAAAAGACTTTTACGCACTGGCTAAAGATATTAACCAGCTTCAACCCAATGACTATGTTCTTCCTTTGCGATTTTAACGGGCTGCACCTTTTCACCACCCACCTCTGCTGTCCATTGGCTTATTTTTTTCAATAAAAGCTCTTTATCTACTGGTTTTTGCAAATAATCCTTAGCACCCAGCTTCAGGCCCCAGGTTTTATCTGATTCCTGATTTGAGCCACTGATAATAATAATTGGTATATGCCCTGTATCTGCCTGACGACTTAAATAACGAGTAGCCTGAAAACCATTAATCTCAGGCATCACTATATCCATCAGCACTAAATCAGGTTTAACATGGCGCGCCATTAAGATACCCTGTTTACCGTTTTCCGCAGTATAGGTTTTTACACCCTCTGCTTTAAGCATTTTTTCCAGGGCAAAAAGTTGAGTACGAGAATCATCTACAATAAGGATAGATAAACCATCACGAAGTGTTATCTGCGATGAGTTAGTCGTTCTGTCGTGACCAAACCAACGGTTTAGAAGTTTGCTTTTCATTTTAGTGGCAACCATTTTACATTTAACTCTTCATTGTAAGAGTCGATATTTACATTTAACATCTAAAGACTGGGATAAATTATACAGCAGGAAAGCTAATAGTAATAACCGGTCTGTTATGCTCATCTTTATGAGCCTGAAGATGTAAATTTACGGGCTCTGGCTGACGCTGTCCATGCAAAGCGTCATTCGATACACGATAAACTCGAAAATCATATTCCAGATCTTCAACTCGACCATGCAGCGCACTCGCTGCCATAAATAATACATGTCTCAAACGTTGTAATACAGCCAGTTCGTCATAAGCACGACCTTCTTCTGCCATTAGCTCAACACAATCTTCCCATACCTGGGTAGACATGAAAACAGGGCGCCTAAAGTTAAACAGGCGAGCTGTGCTAGTAACATCTCGAAGATCAGGACTCTGATCGTAATTTAGTTGTATATTTTCGTCTGTAAACATAGCTACCACGTCGTCTACTCACCAGGATGTTTGATTGTTACCTGAGGTTTATTCTGCTCACTGGTGCTCGCTACAAGCTTCAGTGTCGTTTGCTCTGGCCTACAAGCTTCTCCATCATTAGGAACGCGATGAATACTAAACTCACACTCCAGATCAGCTACACGCCCATGCAATGCGCTAGACGCCATAAACAGAACATGTCTGAGACGCTGTAAAACAGCTAACTCGTCTACATTTCTGCCGCTTACACCTGTTAACGCGACACAGTCCTTCCAGACTCGCTCTGTCATAAAAACGGAACGATTAAAACTGAAAAGTTTTGCCGTGCTACTCACATCCCGTTGATATAAGAGCTCTTCCTGTAGCTGTGCGTTACTTTGCATTTAAAATACCACCAAATACCTCAATCATGATTATAGTCTATTACCTAGTTCGAATAATCACTGTTAATCGGGTCACAAATTAAGTCTAAATCAATTACCATGACAAGTATGTAGGTATTTTTCCCAACTTAATCAAGGACTTTGGCATCATAGCTAGTTTCTTTCTGATAAACGGTCGCATTTAAGCCAATTAATACATAATACTGCAAATCAATCAATATATTAAGACTTAACTAGATATCTCTATTTCTTCATGAATTTCTTTACCTAAAAGAATCGCTTCCAATACATTATCAAGAGATGATTGTAACGCCTCACTATCTAACTGTGAGCGATTGATATTTTCAACCCAGCCAAATAATGACACTTTTAACTGTTGCTTGTTATGTACGTGCTGCTCAATATCAAAGGCCAGCCTCTGATACTCCTCTATTGTCGGGCTCAACTTCAAATCATTAAATAAAATCTGCAGAGCTGTTAACCAGTTACAGTTTTTCTCATCTAAACCCAGATCTAATGCCGTTACTTTAATAACAGCCCGATTACTTTCGCTAATCCACAACCTGAAAGAACAGCTTTGCAAGGAATGATAAAGAGACTCATCTGAAATCAAAAAAACATTTAAATTTAACAAGTTAGCCTGATATTGCACATCGCTATAACGCCACGACCCGGTTTGTAAAAACTCATACAAACGGATGTGATTTAAAAACTGCGTCTGGTGCAACTGGTCCAGTATCAGTACAGTTTGTTCGGCTTCACTTTGCGCACAGGCTTCTGTAAGAATTCTATCCAGGGCATCAATCGGAGGCTCTTCAATTATTTCCTCGCCTTCCTGTATCCGGATAATCTGAGGAACAGGTTTATCCTTGCCAAACTCATAATACAGTACTTGCGTGGCCTCTAATGCATTTGCCAAAGCATGAGCAAAAGCCGTACGTCGTCGACCACAGTCGCCATCAACATGCAAACATCGAATATGTTCAGTCGGGCTACTTAAAAAACACTGCACCGCATGATCATAACTTTCACTGGATGTGAATCCATGTTGAGATAAAGAGGATTTAAGACCGTTTTTAAATAGATCCATAATAAAAATTTCTACTGGTATGTTATGTTTACAACATTGCCGTACAAGTTAACTACATGCAACCCAAATCATTATGACTTACCATTTAACAAACAATAATAACGGACAACCTTATGCAAGATAGTCGCGACCTGGAACTTTTAATTCATGGTCATGTACCTCTTATTACCATAGAAACCCACGAAGAGAACCGCGCCCTGGAATTAATCATTAAGGCCTCCCGTCGAGAGTTTCTACCAACATTCAAGTGGACAGTAACAGATGGTTTACAGCGCCTTGATTTAAGCCTCGATCCCCAGCGCCATGTTTCAGACCCTCAAGATGGCCTGAAACACATCAAATCCTCTGCTTTACAGGGCATTTACATATTGCTCGATTTTGAGCCTTATCTGAAAGACCCGGTTAACATTCGACTGTTAAAAGAAATAGCGATGACCTTTGACGGGGATAAAGGCAAAATTATTTTACTGAGTCATCAACTGAATTTACCGGACAACTTACAATCCATGTCCTGTCATTTTTCTCTCAATCTACCTTCCTCCAAGGTGCTTGAAAAAATAATTCGAGACGAAGCCCAGAAGTGGCAGGTATCAGAAAATCAGCGAGTACGTACTGACAGAAAAACTCTGGACAAACTTATCCAGAACCTTTCAGGTTTAACACACAGAGACTCAAAACGTCTAATTAGAAACGCTATTATTGATGACGGAGCTATTACCGAGTCTGACCTACCTGATGTTATGCAGGCAAAATATAAATTACTTAATCGTGACGACGTACTTTCATTTGAGTTTGAAACCACTCATTTTTCTGAACTGGCAGGTATGGAAAAATTAAAACACTGGCTTAAACAGCGCGAGTCTATTTTTACTCAGAATACAAAAACAAATCTGGACATCCCGAAAGGAATTTTATTACTAGGCGTACAGGGGTGCGGCAAAAGCCTTGCTGCAAAAACCGTTGCCGGCATCTGGGGCGTACCATTACTACGTCTTGATTTTGGCCGCCTGTATGACAAGTACGTTGGAGAAACAGAGAAAAACTTACGCCAGGCACTACACACTGCAGAAGTTATGTCACCTTGTGTTCTATGGATTGACGAACTAGAAAAAGGCATCGCTTCTGGCAATGACGATCAGGGCACATCAAAACGATTACTTGGCTCCTTATTAACCTGGATGGCAGAAAAATCTGCAAGGGTATTTATTGTTGCCACTGCCAATCAGATAGACGCCCTGCCTCCAGAGTTAATTCGCAAAGGCCGTCTGGATGAAATATTCTTCGTAGATTTACCCGATACTCATAACCGCTCGCAAATTTTTAAAATTCATTTTGATAAACGCGAAATCAATTATTCTGAAATAGATTTTGATCAGGTAGCTGAAGCCAGTGATGGTTTTTCAGGATCTGAAATTGAACAGGCCGTGGTATCAGCAATTTACACCTGCCATGGTACAGACGCTCAAATCGACACTGATATCATGCTGCGGGAAATTAATAATACACGACCACTTTCAGTTGTTATGGCAGAACAAATTCAAGATTTACGAGACTGGGCTAGCGAAAGAACAGTGCCTGTTGATTAGCTTTTCAGATATCCCACTAAATAAAACTAAAAACTGCGAGACACCGTAAATCGTCTTCGCAAATCCCGTAATATAATAAACAACCAGGGCCAGAGTATAGCGCCGGTTAGAGCAGGCAAAAAATACAGACCAATATCAGGCGCCTGACCAACCATGCCACTCACCCATAAAACCAGAACTTGTTTGATGAGCAGCAAAAGCATCACAACCAATGCCTGCTGCGCCAGTGAGAACACTCGAATACGCTGATACTGAGTGTTAATAACAAACACGACAAGCACCAGACCTACCGCATGCTGACCTATAATTGCCCCTTGAGTCACATCAAGTAAAAGCCCTACAAACCAGGCCACAGTCACACCAATTTGCTCTGGCATTGCCAGAGCCCAGTAAATTAATACCAGAACAACCCATTCAGGTCTCGCATGCTCTAACCAGTCAGGCAATGGCCACATATTAAGCATCAAGGCGGCAATGAGTGTTGGAAGGACAATACGAAAACAATTCTGAGAGCGCATTATTTTTTTACACTCCTGGTTACATCTTTAACGGGTTTAGCAATCTCAACATCTTTTACCTGTAACTTATGCCACACCAGTAGAACCTCTCGACTGCGGTCCAGATGCGCAACCGGCTCGGCCAAAACAGTTGCAAAAGATTCACCCGCCGCTCTCTCGATCGAGGTTATACGACCCACAGGGTAATTAGGTGGAAAACGCCCGCCTAACCCCGAGGTGTTAATAACGTCACCAACTTCAAGATCTGCATTGTGAGGTATATAACGCAGCTCCAGTAACTGGGAATTTCCTGTGCCAAAAGCAGTACTGCGCAAACCACTACGACTCACCTGCACCGGGATTGCATGGCTCGGATCAGAAATTAACAAAGCGGTTGAAGAAAAAAGTCCAAGATGTACAACCTGCCCCATAACCCCCCAGGCATCAATAATAGGCTGGCCGATATAGACATCTTTATTACGACCTTTATTTAAAATGACCTGTTGTTTATAGGGATCTAAATCAATCGCTAGAATTTCAGCCACTAAAACCAGCTCACCCACTTTTGGCTGAGCACTTAACATTTTTCGTAAACGATCGTTTTCTTTTTCCAGTACACTCAGTTTTTGCAAACTAACCTGTGCCCGTAACTGTTGTTCCTGTAACTTGCGATTTTCATCAAGCAACTGCTCATGTGAGCTTAGTGACTCATCACCCCAGTCAACCAGTCGTGATGGTAAATTAATGGTATAACGAAGAGGGTAAACAACATAACTTTCAATGGCATCACGCACCGTTTCCAGTGCCTGCCAACGATGATCGGCAACCATGACAACAATAGACGCTAACACCAGCAAGATGGTGCGTAACGTAACCGATGGACCTTGTAAAAATAATGGCTGCATAAAACCGCATTAAGCCCGAAGTTTAAAAATAATTATTCACTTAAAAAAAAACGAATTATAAATTCGTTTTCATTTTGTAATTTGTAATTTGTAATTTGTAATTTAACAGCAACAAGAACAACGGTAATCATGGCTCAGATTGCCTCTGTGGGTTTCCAGATCAAGGCGATAAATGTGAGCTTACAAATGTAAGTAAACATTTATCAACGAAGAGCTGGGAGCCCACAGAGGTGAGCTGGGACATGATTATTCGATAGCGAAGAAATCACCGCCGTGCTCGTCAATTAGTTCAAGCACTCGACCACCACCACGGGCAACACAGGTTAATGGCTCTTCTGCCATAATTACCGGCAATCCAGTTTCTTCCATTAACAAACGATCCAGGTCGCGTAATAAAGATCCACCACCTGTTAAAACAATGCCTCGCTCAGCAACATCAGCACCCAACTCGGGTGGTGTTTGCTCTAATGCGGTTTTTACAGCACTAACGATACCATGCAGGGGCTCCTGCAAAGCTTCAAGAATTTCATTACTGTTTAAAGTAAAACTACGTGGAATACCTTCAGATAGATTTCGACCTTTTACTTCAATCTCAAGTAAATCTTTACCTGGATATGCAGAACCAATCTGATGTTTGATACGCTCGGCTGTCGCTTCACCAATTAATGTTCCATAGTTACGACGCACGTAAGAGATAATTCCCTCATCAAAAGTATCACCACCAATACGCACAGATGCAGAATAAACAATACCGTTTAAAGAGATAACAGCAACTTCAGATGTACCACCACCAATATCGAGCACCATTGAACCACGAGGCTCATCTACTGGCATACCTGCCCCGATAGCTGCGGCCATTGGCTCTTCAATTAAATACACCTTACGCGCACCGGCTCCGGCTGCCGATTCTTTAATTGCTCGACGCTCAACCTGAGTAGCGCCACAGGGCACACAAATCAATACTCTCGGGCTAGGCCTTAATAATGCACTCTCATGTACCTTACGAATAAAATGCTGTAACATTTTTTCTGTAATATGAAAATCAGCAATGACCCCGTCGCGCATTGGGCGGATAGCAGTAATATTTTGTGGTGTACGGCCCAGCATACGCTTAGCCTCATGACCATACGCTTCTATTGCTTTAGCGCCATTACCGTTTCTGTCCTGTCGAATTGCGACAACTGAGGGTTCATCGAGAACAATACCGTTACCCCGTGCATAAATCAGCGTATTTGCTGTACCGAGGTCGATTGATAGATCATTTGAAAACATGCCGCGAAAGCGTTTAAGAAACATTCGTGTATTAACTCATTATTTTTGTAATATTATGAAAGCCAAAAGCATAACTTTAGACCTTACTATGGAATTTAGCGGTACTCTATCAATGAGCACCGATTAGAGCAAGTATAGCGGTGGCTTAAACACGCATAATATGCTAATTTTGCGCGGTTTTTAACGCATTTGATGTTTTCTGATTGCAAACTTGGAATTAACCTCAGATCTAGTCGATATTAATGCCACTTAATAGCATAAACCTACGTGGAGAATAATATGTCATTGGGACCCGATGATGTGAAAAGCATTGCGCATTTAGCGCGACTCGAAATAGAAGAAAAAAATATCGAGGAATACGCAAAAAGCCTGTCCAGTATTCTGGGGCTTGTTGAAGAGATGAACGCCGTTGATACTACTGATGTAAAACCAATGGCTCATCCTATGGATGTATCACAACGCCTGCGAGCAGATGAAGTGCTTGAAGTAAATCAACGTGAGATATTTCAGAAAATAGCACCTAAAACCGAAGACGGTCTTTATCTGGTGCCACAGGTGATTGAATAAGATATCTTTTCGCCATAGAGCCACAGAGAGCCCGGAGAAAAGCGATTTTAGTTGCTGCGCATAAGGTGCAACAGCTTCAAAACCTCTGTGTACTCAGCGGCTCTGTGGCAAAATTTTTTAAAGAAAAACAAAACTTAGAGACAAGCTATGTACCACACTAAAACACTGAGCGAATTATCCGCCATGCTCGAGACTGGTGATGTCACTTCAGTGCAACTTACAGAGCACTTTTTACAGCGAATCAAAGATTACGATTCCCAGCTAAACAGCTTTATAACGGTAACTGCAGAGCAGGCATTAAACGCTGCTGCTGAAGCTGATGAAAAACGTAAGGCAGGTAAAGCGGGGCCTTTAACCGGCATTCCATTTGCTCATAAAGACATTTTTTGCACCAAAGGAGTCAAAACAACCTGCGGCTCAAAAATGCTAGACAATTTTGAATCACCTTACGATGCAACTGTTGTAGAAAAACTGCAGCAAGCCGGCGTTATTATGCTGGGCAAAACCAATATGGATGAGTTTGCTATGGGCTCATCAAATGAAACCAGTTTTTTTGGCAATGTTAAAAACCCGTGGAATACAAATGCCGTTCCTGGCGGATCGTCTGGCGGCTCTGCTTCTTCTGTAGCAGCGCGTTTAACACCGGCTTCCACTGGAACTGACACAGGTGGCTCAATTAGACAGCCTGCTTCATTGTGCGGAATTACCGGTTTAAAACCAACGTATGGCCGTGTATCACGTTATGGCATGATCGCGTTTGCTTCAAGCCTGGATCAGGCCGGCCCAATGGCTCAAAGCGCTGAAGACTGCGCATTATTATTAAACGCCATGTCGGGCTTTGACCCAAAAGACTCAACCTCTCTTGAAAAAGAAGTGCCAGACTATACTGCCGACTTAAATAAACCCCTCGACGGTTTAAAAATCGGCTTACCAAAAGAATACTTTGGCGAAGGTTTGAGTGCAGGCACAAATGAAATAGTGCAGAAAGCCATTGAAGAATATAAATCAATGGGAGCTGAAATAATTGATATCAGCCTGCCCAATACTCATTTGGCCGTACCCGTTTATTATGTTGTAGCGCCAGCTGAGTGCTCTTCTAACCTGTCTCGTTTTGATGGTGTGCGTTTTGGCCACCGTTGTGAAGAACCGAAAGACCTTGAAGACCTGTATAAACGTTCACGTGGTGAAGGTTTTGGTGAAGAAGTAAAACGCCGTATTATGGTTGGCACCTATGCACTGTCTGCCGGTTACTACGATGCATACTATATAAAAGCACAACAATTGCGTCGCATGATTTCCGATGACTTCACTAAAGCATTTGAAAAGGTAGACGTCATCATGGGACCTGCATCACCTGAAACTGCATTTAATATTGGCGAGAAATCTGATGACCCAATTTCTATGTACCTTTCAGATATTTACACCATTGCAGTAAATCTGGCAGGCCTGCCGGGCATGAGCGTACCGGCTGGATTTAGTGAAAACATGCCGGTTGGTTTACAGATTATTGCAAACCACTTTGATGAAAGCCGTTTACTTAATGTAGCTCATCAATACCAGCAAAAAACAGACTGGCATACACGGATACCAGAGCAGTTTAAGTAATTTTTTTGCCACGGAGACACAAAGCACACAGAGCTTTTTAATGTAAATACTTCTCTGCGAACTCTGTGCCTCTGTGGCAAATCTTTTAAAAACCCGGATGGTTTGCAAATTATTGCCTACCATTTTGATGAAGACTGTTTGCTTAATGCAGCTCATCAATACCAGAATAGTTTAAGTAATTTTCTGCCTCGGAGACACAGAGCATACAGAGCTTTTCTTTAATATAAGTATTTCTCTGTATTCACTGTGCCTCCGTGGCAAATCTTTTAAAAAAGAGGCATTCTAATATGGAATGGGAAACCGTAATCGGTTTAGAAATACACACGCAACTGCGTACCAAAAGTAAAATATTTTCATCTGCATCAACTGCATTTGGTGCCGAGCCAAACACGCAAGCTTGTGCAGTTGATTTAGGCCTGCCTGGTGTTTTACCTGTCGTAAATGCTGAAGCTATTCGCATGGCTACAAAATTTGGTTTAGCTACAGGTTCAGCTATATGCAAACACTCTGTATTTGCACGTAAAAATTATTTTTATCCAGACTCCCCAAAAGGTTACCAGATCTCGCAGATGGAATTACCTATTGTAGGTGAAGGTTCTATTGATATCGAACTGGAAGATGGCACTAAAAAAACCATCGGTATCACCCGCGCGCATCTGGAAGAAGATGCGGGAAAATCATTACACGAAGATTACCACGGCATGACCGGTATTGACTTAAATCGTGCAGGCACACCTTTACTGGAAATAGTTTCTGAGCCGGATATGCGCTCGGCAAAAGAAGCCGTTGCTTACATGAAAAAAATCCATTCTCTGGTTCAGTATATTGAAATCAGTGATGGCAATATGGCAGAAGGCTCTTTCCGCTGTGATGCTAATGTTTCAGTTCGCCCAAAAGGCCAGAAAGAATATGGAACCCGTGCAGAATTAAAAAACATCAACTCATTTCGCTTTGTTGAACGCGCAATTAATCTTGAAGTCGAACGTCAAATTGATGTAATTGAAGATGGTGGTAAAGTCGTTCAGGAAACGCGCCTGTACGATGCAGACAAACACGAAACCCGCTCAATGCGTTCTAAAGAAGAAGCTAACGACTACCGTTATTTTCCTGACCCAGACTTGCTACCCGTGGTTTTTGATGACGCTTACATCGAAGAAATACGTAAAACACTTCCTGAGTTACCTGATGAGAAAACAGCGCGATTTGTTAACGATTTGGGTCTCAGCGAATATGATGCTGGCATTCTTACCACATCTAGAGAGCTCGCTGATTTTTTTGAAGCTGTTGTTGGCGAATCAGTTGACGCTAAACTTGCGGCCAACTGGATGATTGGTGATGTATCAGCACGATTAAACAAAGAAGACTTAACTATCACGAAATGCCCGGTATCTTCAAAACTTCTGGCTGGCATGTTAAAACGAATTGAAGACAATACCATTTCAGGAAAAATAGCCAAAGACGTATTTAATGGCATGTGGAATGGTGAAGGCGACGCTGATACCGTTATTGATAAAAAAGGCTTAAAGCAAATCACCGACGACTCTGCCATTGAAGCTATTATTGACGAGGTCATAACCAATAGCCCAAACCAGCTTGAGCAATACCGCTCTGGCAAAGATAAGTTATTTGGTTACTTCGTTGGTCAGGTAATGAAAGCGTCTCAGGGCAAAGCCAACCCGGCACAGGTTAATCAGATGCTTAAAGACAAATTAAGCTGAAATTAAAATTTGACGCAGAGGCGCTGAGACGCAGAGTTTTTTAATAATGAAAACTTTATTACTTCCAATGCATGTAGCTAAAATCAAGTGACATTATTAATCTCAAAGTCGTTATATTACCGATGCAAGTATTCTGTAATGACAGTTTAGCGTTTAAAATTAATGTGCTCTGTCTCAGCGCCTCTGCGTCAATATTTTTTAAAAAACAGGTAACAGCTTCTCATGCCCGACAACGATTTACTTCATAGATTCATTATAGAAAATACGCGCGTTCGCGGTGAAATGGTTCATCTTAATGCAACCTGGAAAGCCGCGCTTGAGCGTTACAACTATCCTGAAAATGTACGGAATATTCTTGGCGAAGCTTTCGCTGCCTGTGCATTATTATCGGCCACTATAAAATATGAAGGCTCACTAATTTTACAAATCCGTGGTGATGGCCCGTTACATTTGTTAGTCGTACAAGCCACGTCAGAAGGCACCTTGCGAGGTCTTGCTCGATGGGGTGAGGATGTTCCCGCCCATGATCTGAATAATATTTTTGGAAATGGACAAATGGTTATCACCATAGAGCAGCCTTCAGGTGAACCTTATCAGGGAATCATTGCCTTACAGGGTGAACACATACAAGATGCTATCGAAAACTACTTCAAACAGTCTGAGCAGTTAAATACACGGCTCTGGTTAACCTCCAGTAACGAAATGTGCACAGGTTTTCTATTACAGGAATTACCCGAAACGAAAGAAGCTAATCCTAGCAACCTCGGCGAAGATCATAATGACTGGGAACATGCGGAAGCGCTTGGCAACACATTAAGCAAAGAAGATTTATTATCATTATCTACCAGGGAAATTCTTCATCGATTATTTCATGAAGATGACATTCGTTTATTTGACCCCTCGCCACTAAGCTTTCGTTGCAGCTGCTCAAATGAACGCATTAGTAAAATGATTATTTCACTTGGACTGGTAGAAGCACGTAGCATTATTTTAGAACAGGGAAAAATCCACGTTGATTGTGAGTTTTGTAATGCACAATACAATTTTGACAGCATTGATGTCGAAAATTTATTTGCTTCCAGCACAAATCCCGAGCCTTCACAATCTCAGCATTAGGGACGTTTATGTCTGTAACACAGAAACTCGATCTGAAAAATAAAAAACTGGTCATTTACATAAATGGCTCATTTAACTTTGATCAACATAGCGCATTTAGAGATGCTTATAGAGATATTGAAACAGATAAAGGTATGAGTGTCTCCGTTGATTTACAACATTCCGAATATATGGACTCCGCGGCTTTAGGCATGTTGTTATTATTAGATGAGCACTTCAAAGATCAACGCATCAATATTACAAATTGTTCCTCCTATATTAAACAGGTTTTAGACATTGTTAACTTTGAAAAAAAATTTAATATTTCCTGAACCTTATGAAGCATAACAATCAAACTGAACATTCTTTTTTACAACAGGCTATAGATCTCGCCATATCCTCTGCTCAACAACAGGGAGGGCCTTTTGGTGCAGTAATTGTAAAAAATGGAAAAATTATTGGGCGGGGGCATAATCAGGTTACCGAAAACTGTGACCCCTCAGCACATGCTGAAATAATGGCCATTCGTGAAGCCTGTAAAAACTTAAGTAATCACCAGTTAAACGACTGCACAATTTATTCTAGTTGTCAGCCTTGCCCCATGTGTATGTCTGCTATCTACTGGGCTCGTATTCCTAAACTGGTTTTTGCCGCTACTGCACTTGATGCCGCTAATGCAGGCTTTAATGACCAGTTTATTTACGATGAGCTTGCAAAACCAGTAACTCAAAGAAGCATTTTAATAGAGCACATCGAACACGATGATGCTCAGAAAAGTTTCGAAGAATGGAATTCTAATTTGTCACGAAAAGAATATTAAAACTAAGTTAAAAGCATTACCTGGTTTATTGATTTTTTCAGCACATGTATAAAAACACTTAATCATTATAAATCGGTATTTTCAAATAACTTTGCCCATTTGATTCCTCTTTCGGTAATTGACCGGCTGTTAGATTAACCTGTACACCCTGATAAATTAATCTGGGCAAAGGTAATTTACTATCACGATTTTCCATGAATTTTATATATTCAGCCTCGCTTCTATCCGCAGGCAAATCAACATTCGACGCCTTACTTTCACCAATGGTGGTAAAGGTCTGTAATTCCCTGCTACCGGGATAATCGTGCCCCGGAAAAACTTTTGTATCATCTGGAAATGAATATAACTTTTTCGTTACAGATTGATACAAATCTTTTGCACTGCCTTTTGGAAAGTCACACCGTCCCGTACCTATACCAGGCACAAACAACGCATCACCTGTAATTAAATTATCTTCTATTTTATAAGTTGTACATGCCGGGGTATGACCAGGAGTATGCAATACATCAATTTTAATTGAGCCTGCTTCGAGATGATCACCATCTTTTACCAGCACATCAAAGTCACTACCTGTTGTATCAAAGTCTTCACCAAGATTGAACACCTCTTTAAACGTCTCCTGTACCACGGTTATTGCCGAATTTATCACTACTGGTACTTTATATTTTTCTTTTAAATACTGCATACCGCTCAGATGATCGGCATGAATATGGGTATCCAGTACATAATGCAACTTCAACTGCTGAGAGTTAATAAATCCATCCAGCGTATGCAAGCTATCTTTATAGGTCCGCCAACCAATTGTATCCAGATCTAATACAGGATCGAAGACGACTGCGTCCCTGGTATCCACATCATAAACAAGATGCGTAAAGGTAAATGTTTGTTTATCAAAGAAAGTCTTTACTTCAATCATGATAGTTTCCCGAGATTAGTTCTATAAATATAATCGTATGAGTATAGACGTGAATCAATGTATGAATATCAGTCTATCCAGTCTAATACATCGTGTAGTAACTGCGCTGCATGAGCACGATCACTGAATAAATGGTTTGCCCCATCAACCTGTATCAGGTGACTTTCAGCCCTTGTATATTGCACAATCTGCTGTGCAGCCTCAGGCCCTACTAGCTCGTCATCACCCGCTCTTATAGCCATTACAGGCAGATTACAGTTTGCCATCTGCTTTGCCATATCATAGCTCTCCACATCCTCAATAAAGGCTGGTTTAACCTTATAAGCTCGCCCCGCCACCATAATCTGGGCACTCTCCCCATTTCGTAGCTTCATCATTGCTGAGCCGAAATGATGCAGCACGTGAGCCGGGTATGATGGTGAGGCCAATGTAATAATTTTCTGCACATGTGACAATGAGTCACTCGCATTTTGTGCTACAGCCAGACTTGCTGTACCACCCATGCTATGTCCTATCAGGATACTTACAGGCTCATAATAAGTCGCCAGCCAGTCAGCGGCACATTCTATATCCTTCAGCATGCTCCTGAAGTGTGTATCAGCAAAATCACCTTCACTGTAACCCAAACCCGTAAAATCAAAACTCAACACAGCTATGCCCGCATGTGCCAGACCTCTGCTGAGTCGCGCTGTAGTGAGAACTTGCCTGGTGCAGGTAAAGCAATGACTGACAATAACGTATTGTTTAGGCGCTACCTCTTGCGGAAAATCAAGGTTTCCTTCTAATAGACTACCGTCAAAACCTGCAAACTGGACCTTTCTGGACTGTATTTTCAGCTTTTCTTTCATTTAAACATCTTTATTTTCACCTGAGTCATTCAGGATATCTAACTAAAAATCAATAACTTATAAAACCATCTGGTTAATTTAATCACATTTTTGAAAAATAAGTAAAATTAATTCACAAATAACCTCTTTTAGGGCTTTTATAACAGCATAAATTTACTATATAATCGCGCCCCTAACTGAGATAGAAGCAATGAATGCCTAGCTCAGTTAATTCTATATCTGTAACCGCCCGCTAAAAAAATAACAATACAGGGCTGTTAGAAATGCAGAATTTCTTACTTTATATGGAGACTTCAATGTCTAACTCAGCTAAAAATAACGATTGCGGCAAGTACGCATACGCTATCACTCAAACCGGCTTCAAAGGCGGCATGATAATAGACGACAACGGTGACACTATTCAGATCACGGATAATCACATTAAAAATGCGATGGATCAGGTACATGAAGCCTGGGATGCGAACCGTGATACTAAGCAGTCAATTCTACGATAGTTTCATTCTCACCCCCCAGCTCACCTCCCAGCCCACCTCCCAGTGATATAAAAAAACCTCCCTTAAGGAGGTTTTTTTATGCCTTACATTTATGGCCCTTTGTCAAAAAGCCACAATCCCAGACAAGCTCAAATGAAATCGAGATTTAACTATTTTCTACACGATGCTTGGCTTTAATAAAATCCTTGTGAGATACATGAATCAAGTCACTGATTCTACGCACCATATGCTCTTCATACTTATCTAACACCTGGTCAGCATACGCAACGCGCCAGAGCGACTCTATTAACTGTATTTTTTGAGGTTGTGTATAGTGACTAGCTATTAGTTTAGTAAACTGATGATAATCCGTTGCCTGGTGTTTTTCTTCTTCGGCCAACGCATAAAGACTTTCCATCTCCGCTTCAGATACACCAAGCTGTGTAACCAGTAATTTTTTCACTTCCGCCACTTCTGCCTTATCAATATGATCGTCCTGCAGGATCATTTCTACCAATAAAGCAGCAGCGGCAAGATTTAACTGACGCTCATCTGGAGTAGCAGATACACTATCCATCATAAAATTTTTTTCAAAAAATAACTGTATTTTTTTAATCATAAATTCTCAACAGGTCGTAACTAAGCAAAAACTTTTGCCCGTGCTTTATTCCAGGCCTCATCACCAAATTCAAATTTAATAACCAGAGGTAATGCACATGAACCTACAGACAACAATCGATCATGAAAGTTCTTTAAATTAAAATCTGCTTTTTTTGATTCTTCATCACGTAATGCTTTTATCAAGGCCCATCCCATTGCATAACTCATGGGTATAGTAGGTGAGCTGGAATACCAGCTTAAATCTGCCTTAGCCTGGTCAATTGAAAACCCAAGCTCATCGCACATGCGTTGAGCGGCCTCATCAATACTTAAACCCTGTGTATGTAACTCTACATCCAGCATAACTCTAAGTGCTCGCCATAAACGATCACGCAACATAATAAAATGATGCTCAGGCTTATCTAAAAAACCCTGCTCCTGCATCATATCTTCACAATACAATGCCCAGCCTTCATATAAGGTAGCAGATGAATTTAACAGTCTGGGTATACTATTATCAGGATTTCGATTTGCTGTTACAAACTGCAAATGATGCCCAGGAAAGGCCTCATGCACACAGGTAAGGTCTATTGAGGTCCAGTTATGTTCAAGTAAATGCCCTTCTGATCGAACAGGTGTTACATAGTAATAACCTTTTTGCTCAAGATCGTTATAAGAAGGCTCATCATATGCCGCAAAAGGGATTTCATGACGAAGAAAAACCGGCGTTTCAATTACTTTTAATGCCTGAGTTTCAGGCACAGTAACCAGTCCCTGCTCTACCACAAAGTTATACGCCGCTTTCATTCGACTACGATAAGCACCCATTAACTGATCTTCTTTGCCTGCTGGGTGTTGATGTCGAATATTTGCTAATTGCTCTTCAATTTCATCAGAGCCAGGCAGCTCCTTACACAGGGCCTGTAATTCCTGCTGTGTTTTATTAAACAGGTTTTCACCAAACTTGTAGAGATGTTTTGCATCTACACCTAGGCAGTGCCAGTTATTTAATAATGTATTAAAGTGGTTCTCACCACAGGCAAAAGAACCTGATGCACGAGGCTGAATATCTTTACGTAAAAACTTTTCGAAATCTTCCATCGCATGTGCCGCCGCATCAAAAACCGGCTGTAAACGAGATGGATTCTTAAACTTATGAGTGATTTCAGGATTGCGAGATAAATCTCGAATATATAAAGCCCCGGCATTTGCCCCTGAGACAGCATCACTAACCCAGTTTGCTGGAATTTTTTCAGGCTGCTGCAATAGATAGTTTTTAGCTGATCGTAAATACTCCGGAACACTTTGCATACGATGCTTCAAGGCTGCATGCATGTTTTCAACCGGCCGACTGATTAATTGATGTATAGCCTCAAGCGGTAAATACTTTTGCGGCATTAAAAAACGCCAATCACGCTCAATCAACTCATGCAGCTCAATACTGGCTGCATTATATAAGATGCTGTAATCCAGTTTTTGATTTGCATTTAAATCGGAAATGGTTAATTCATCTAGTGAAAAAACTATCTTTTGATTTAATGAAATTAATGCCCCGATATCCTCATCACCAAATGGTGTTAACTGATCTTCATAACCCGTTACTCCGACATGTACTGCCATCTCAGGGTGAAAACGAAACCAGGCGTTATAGTATTGTTCTTGCAGGCTATTAAACGTTTCCTGCGTATTGTTTTTTGGCATTTAAATTATTCTAATTATTAAATTAATATTCTTAAATAAATCGATTTTTATTCTTCGATTATTTCAAAGTCGTGAGTCACATCCGCTGTAGCAGCCAGCATTATTGATACGGAGCAATATTTTTCCGCGGTAAGGTTGACCGCTTTCTCAACCTGCTTTTCACTTAACCCATTGCCTTTCACAATGTAATGGGCATGAATTTTAGTAAAAACCTTGGGAATTTCTCCCGATCTTTCTGCTCTTAACTCAACAATGCAGTCTTTTATAGGTTGGCGGGCCTTCTTCAAAATCATAACCACATCAAAAGCCGTACAGCCACCCATACCAATCAGCACCATTTCCATAGGTCTGGCCGCTAAATTCCGGCCTCCTGAGTCAGGCGCTCCATCCATTACAACAGAATGACCACTACCGGATTCACCGACAAATGACATGTTATCTAACCATTTCACCCTAGCTTTCATACATTTTACCTAAAAAAAACTTTCGAATTACTTAACATTATTGCTCAAACCCCGGAAATAATCGGGCTAAAGAACGGAATATAGTATGGGCTGTGCTTAAAATCGTCTATAATTCAACGGCTCCCATCAAAAATGATACGGAAAATATGAGCCTGTTACCTAAAGTAGACAAATCAAACCCTTCGCTGGATTTATTACTAAATCATTGCCACCGTAAAACTTACCCGGCAAAAAAGAATATTATTCACGAAGGTGATAAACCCCATAGCCTCTACTATATCATTAAGGGCTCGGTTAGCGTACTCGCTGAAAACGATGATGGTGCAGAAATCATCCTCGCTTATCTAAATGGCGGTGATTTTTTTGGTGAAGCGGGGCTTTTTAAAGACGATTTAGACCGCAGTGCAAAAATCATTGCTAAAACCGCCTGTGAAATTGCTGAAATATCATACGCCCAGTTTAGAAAACTGGTTAAAGAAGACCCTGAAATTCTGTTTTTGTTATCAGGACAAATCTTCGACCGACTAATTAGAACAAGCCAAAAAGTCCGTGATCTGATTTTTCTTGACGTTTCAGGGCGTATTGCCAGAACATTATTAGAACTAAGCGAACAACCTGATGCCATGACACACCCCGATGGTATGCAAATAAAAATAACTCGTCAGGATATTGCAAAAATCGTTGGTTGCTCACGTGAAATGGCTGGCAGAGTATTAAAAGAGCTTGAAGAAGACAAACTAATTTCCGCCCACGGAAAAACTATTGTTGTGCACGATGAAGAACATATAGCTAAACATAAAGCACATAAAGAGGCGATTAAAGAAGCTTAACGCAGAGCCAGCCTAATCAAAAAGCTCTGCTAGTTTCTCACCTGGTTCATCAGCCCTCATAAACGCCTCTCCAACCAGAAAGCTATTCACATTGTTTTCGCGCATTAACTTAACGTCCTGTGGCACATGTATGCCACTCTCTGTTACTAGAATACGATCGTCAGGCACCATATCCAGCATATCTAGTGTTGTCTGTAGGCTCACATCGAAAGTACGCAGATTTCGATTATTCACGCCAATTAATTTAGCGCCACTTTGGATAGCTCGCTCCATCTCATCTCTATCATGCACTTCCATTAATACATCCATTTTCAAATGATGTGCTAAAGCTAAAAGCTCATTTAATGTAGCATCTCCGAGAGCAGAAACAATTAACAAAATACAATCTGCATTCATCGCTCGGGCTTCATAAACCTGATAGGGGTCAATGATAAAGTCTTTTCTAATTACTGGAAGATTTGTGGCTTCACGGGCCTGCAATAAGTACTCTGGCGCCCCCTGAAAAAAATCACGGTCTGTCAAAATTGACAAACAGGCCGCGCCACCATTCTCATAGCTTTTCGCAATTTCTGAAGGTATAAAATTTTCACGCATAACACCCCTGCTCGGCGATGCTTTTTTTATTTCCGCAATTACCGCGGCCTGCCCTGCTGCAATTTTATTTTCAATTGACTGAATAAAGCCACGCACAGGCAAAGCACTTTCTGCACGCTTACTTACGTCAACTAGTGATTCCTTCGCTGCAGCCTCAGTTATTTCTTCTGCTTTGCGCTGCAATATTTTCTGTAAAATATCTGGTGTTTTACCCATAAAATGACTACTTTTTTTAAAAGTTATTACTATAAGCTACTAATGCTTCAAATTTTTCTTTGGCCTTGCCATCAGCAATTACTGCTTTTGCTTTTTCAATTCCCGCCGCCAATGAATCAGTCAGTCCCGAAACATAGATAGCTGCTCCCGCATTCAGGCAAACTATATCTTTAGCTGCACCATCCTGATTATCAAGAACTGATTTAATGATCTTCAAACTATCGTCTGAGTCTTTAGCTTTTATGGCCAACAACTCGGATCTGTTCATAGAAAAATCTTCAGGCTGAATGTTATAAGTGGTAATTTTACCGTTCTTTAATTCTGCAACAGATGTCGCACTCGCAATACTAATTTCATCCATGCCATCATCTGCGTGAACAACCATGACATGACGACTGCCTAATTTTTTTAATACCTGAGCCAATGGTTCTACCCAGTTTTTACTAAAAACACCTATAACCTGATTAGGTGCTGATGCCGGATTAGTTAATGGCCCCAGCACATTAAAAATAGTTCGCACTGCCATTTCTTTTCTAGGGCCAATAGCATGTTTCATTGCACCATGATGTTTAATGGCAAATAAAAATCCAGCACCAACATTTTTAATACAATCTGAAACCTGTTCAGGGGTAATATTTAAATTCACACCTGCAGTTTCCAGTACATCAGCACTACCGGATTTACTAGAAACAGATCGGTTACCATGCTTAGCCACATGCGCACCTGCCGCCGCAGTAACAAATACGGAAGCGGTAGATATATTAAAACTGCCCGAAGAATCCCCACCAGTGCCACATGTATCTACCAGGTGCTCATCAGGCGCAGAAACCTTAGTAGAAAGCTCTCGCATAACAGAAGCAGCGGCTGTCACTTCATCTATGGTCTCGCCTTTCATGCGCAAACCAATTAAAAAACCACCTATTTGCGAATCAGTAGCCTGACCAGTCATGATTAAAGTCATAACCTGCGTCATTTCATCACAGGTTAAATCCTGTTTTTCAGTAACTGCTTTTATTGCGGATTGCATATCCATAATTTTTACCTTTTTTGTCACAGAGACACGGAGGTCACAGAGGTTTATTTGTTATTCGCTTTATACCTTGTTCTAGCCGTGGCACATTGAAGTTTATTAATAAACCTAGTGGGTAACCACTCATTTTTAAATACGATACCAATTGCGCTGTATAAATCGAATTAAGTTTATCTACGGCTTTGAGCTCAATAACAATAGTGTTATCAACAACTATATCTAACCTAAATTCTTCTTTTACAATCAATTGCTTATATTGAATCGGTAAATTAACTTCTGTCGCTACGGCAATGCCTAAGTTTGTAAAAAATTTCTCAACAAATCATGCCCATGTTCTGTCAGTATAGATTCAGGATGAAACTGCACACCCTCTATAGCAAATTTTTTGTGACGAACACCCATGATCTCATCTATGCTGCCATCTTCATTTTCTGTCCAGGCTGTTATTTCCAAACAATCCGGTAAACTCTCTTTTTCTATTACCAGCGAATGATATCGAGTTGCTTCGTAAGGATTGGATAAACCTGAAAACACTCCGCTATTACTATGGTGAATCATCGAAGTTTTACCATGCATAATTTTTTTGGCATGAATGATTTTCCCACCAAACACCTGCCCGATACTTTGATGCCCTAAACACACACCTAAAATTGGCAATTTACCTGCAAATTTTTCTATCGTTTGCATAGAAATACCTGCTTCATTTGGCGTGCATGGGCCAGGTGAAATCATTATGCGCTCGGGCTTTAAACTTTCTATCTCCTGCACACTAATTTGGTCATTTCTATGCACCTGAACATCCGCACCCAACTCACCAAGGTACTGCACCAGGTTATAAGTAAATGAATCATAATTATCAATCATCAACATCATATCGATTACCTGTTCGCCCCATCAAGACCCGCTTCAGCCATCGCCACAGCTCGAAAAACCGCACGACCTTTATTCATGGTTTCAGCCCATTCATTTTCAGGTATTGAGTCGTAAACGATACCTGCTCCGGCCTGAATATTTAGTGTTTTATCTTTTATAACAGCAGTTCGAATTGCGATTGCTGTATCCATGTTTCCGTTCCATGAAAGATAACCCACCGCACCTGAATATATTCCACGTTTTACCGGTTCCAGTTCATCTATAATTTCCATAGCCCTGATTTTTGGAGCGCCACTTACTGTGCCTGCAGGAAAAGTTGCACGTAGTACATCCATTGCCGACAGTTTATTTTTTAACTTACCTATTACATTTGAGACTATATGCATAACATGTGAATATCGCTCAACAATCATTTTATCCGTCAGCTCAACCGTACCGATTTCACTCACTCGACCTGCATCATTTCGTCCCAGGTCGATTAACATTAAGTGCTCAGCCAGCTCTTTTGGATCTGCAAGTAATTCTTTTTCTAAAGCAATGTCTTCCACTTCATTAGAACCACGTGGACGAGTGCCCGCGATAGGCCTTACTGTCACTTCATCATCTTCCAGGCGCACCAGTATTTCTGGTGATGACCCCACCACGTGATGATCACCCAGATTTAGAAAATACATATAAGGAGATGGGTTTAAACTGCGTAATGAACGATATAGATCCAGTGGTTCAGCATTGAACGGGATACTCATTCGCTGCGATAACACAACCTGCATCACATCACCATCAACTATATACTGCTTTGCTTTAGCAACGGCCTTCTTATAACCGTCTTCCGTAAACCCGGAAATGAAGTCTTCTTCTTTAACCTTTACACTTTTTGCAGAAGGCTGATAAGTTGGCACGGTTTGATGGAGCTGTTTTTCTAATGATTGCAATCTTTTTTGACCATTGCTATATGCATCTTCATGTTTTGGATCAACCAGAACAATAAAATAAAGTTTGCCACTTAAATTATCAAAAACCACAACCTCTTCTGAAACCATCAACAGAATATCCGGAGTTTTTAGAACATCAGGTTTCTCAACTCCAGCTAATTTGGGCTCTATATAACGTATAGTTTCATAACCAAAGTAACCGACCAGACCGCCTGTAAATTTAGGCAAGCCGTCAAGCTCAGCTACATCAAAGCTTTTTTGGTAGTCTTCAATCCATGCAAGTGGATCCTCAACTTCTATTGCTTCAGAAGTTTTATAACCGTCTTCAATAATTATTTTTTTACCGAATATTTTTACTCGTTTTACACAAGGTAAACCGATTATAGAATAGCGCCCCCACTTCTCTCCGCCTTGAACGGACTCAAACAAATAACTATAGGGGGCATTGGCTAATTTAAGGTAAGCACTTAAAGGAGTATCCAGATCTGCCAGTACTTCATGCACTAGAGGGATATGCGTATGATTTTTATTTTTAAGTTTCTCGAATTCTTCAGGAGTCATGATAATTGTCCAGACATTTCATTTATATACGGGGTTTCAACAAATGGCGATCAGCATCGCCAGGAGACATATAAATGTTTGTTTTGTTGTCTGGAAATTTTCATTAAGTTAACTTTCTATTATTATACTTTATAAAGACACTCACTTAGTAAAAACTCTGTGAGCTCTGCGTCTCTGTGGCTAATTCTTTCAGTTTACCAGTTAATCAGGCTCTTAATTTCAGCCATAGAATCAACAACCGCATCCGGATTGTAATTACGAATATCTTCACCATGATTATAACCATACGACATGCAAATGATATTAAAACCCGCAGCTCGCGCAGCTTTTACATCAGACATTGAATCACCTAACATTAATGATTCTTCGGGGCTTGCGCCTAATTGCTCCGCTGAATGCAGTAATGGCAGTGGATCCGGTTTTTTCCTTGTCAGGGTATCACCGCAAACTATTATTTCAAAATCTTCTTTTATACCCAGCTTTTCCAGAATGGGCAGTGTAAATTGTGCATTTTTATTAGTAACACAACCAATTTTTACATCGGTTGTTTTTAAAAAATCCAGCGTTTCACGAACACCGTCATATAAACAGCTCCGTTCACAAACATTCTTATCATATAAATCTAAGAATATTGGGTAGGCTTTTTCAAATAAAGCATCTTCTGGCTCGCCATCAAGCTGACCAATTAAAGCACGACGTGTTAAACGCTCCACTCCATTGCCAACCCAGTTGCGCACCTTTTCTTCACCATGCACTGACATGCCAAGTTGCTTCATCATTTCATCAACACAATATGCCAGGTCCGGCACACTATCGACCAGAGTACCATCTACATCAATCAGTACCATTTTAGGCTTATTCATCATACTCTAATCATCCAGGGGTATTCTTTAGCTGTAAAGGAACAGCCATTAACAGGCTGTGCCTTCAATACTAATTATGCCTTCGCTAATTCGTCACGCATCTTACCAACAACAGTGTCATACACATTTGCATCACCGTCATTCTTCGCACCAAAAATAGCAGAACCAGCAACAAACATATCAGCACCTGCTTCAGCAATTTCACGTATGTTATCAACTTTTACACCGCCATCTATTTCAAGACGGATGTCGAAACCTGATTCATCAATTAATTTACGCGCTTCACGTAATTTGTTTAACGTTTCAGGAATAAATGATTGACCACCAAAACCAGGGTTAACTGACATTAATAAAATCACGTCTACTTTATCCATTACATGCTTTAAACAATCTAATGGTGTAGCAGGGTTAAATACCAAACCTGATTTACAGCCCAATTCACGAATCATCTGTAATGTGCGATCAATATGTTCAGACGCTTCAGGATGGAATGTAATGTAACTCGCACCAGCTTCGGCAAAATCTGGAATTATGCGATCAACAGGTTTAACCATCAAATGAACATCAATCTCAGCTGTAACACCGTGCTTACGCAAGGCATCACAAACCAGCGGGCCGATTGTAAGGTTAGGTACATAATGGTTGTCCATTACATCAAAGTGCACGATATCCGCGCCAGATTTGATTACATTGTCGACTTCTTCGCCTAAGCGTGCAAAGTCAGCAGATAGAATAGAGGGTGCAATTTTATAATCAGCCATGTTTCATTTCCTCACCATTAAAGTAGATTGGTGCCAAGTTTAATAAGCCGCACACTTTACCCGATACTGACATGATTTTCAGCTGATTCAGCTTGTTTGAGACAACTAATATGCAAAATTTTACAAAATAAGCCTGATTTGGGTGCTAATTGCATGTGATTCTATGGTAAATACATCTTCAGATAGTATTAAAATCTCTTTTACAGGCAAACCTGAAGACTCTCAAGCCTTTGAATTTATTAAATAATTGCGCATTATAAGTTCTATAATGTGCAATATCAGAAAATCTTGATTTACATTAAGTCCCTGCTCTGCGAAAATTCTGCTACTAATTTAATAATCGTGTAATTACACGACTTGGAGATAACAATGAAAAAGCAAGTTCTAACTATGCTGGCTGCGTCTGTACTAGCAGTTTCAGCTTCTTCAGCTATGGCAGCTGGCGATGCAGCTAAAGGCAAAACAAAAGCAGCAAGCTGTGCAGCTTGTCACGGTGCTGACGGTATCAGCAAGGTACCTACTTACCCAAACCTTAAAGGCCAGAAAGCAGCTTATGTAGTTAAGCAACTTAAAGCATTCAAATCAGGCGCTCGTAAAGATCCTACTATGAACGCAATGTCTAAGCCTCTGTCTGACGCAGACATGGCTAACCTGGCTGCATTCTACGCAGGTATGAAATAAGACTTGTTGATGTGTAACTCAAAAAAAACCGCTGGTCGTAAAGCTAGCGGTTTTTTTTTAGCCATTTTATTTTTTATCAGCCTGAACAGCTTTGCTGAACACCCCTCCCCCTTATTAACCAGAAATGAAAGCCCGCTTTCAATAATCTATGGATTACCTCTGGCAAGCTCTGCCTTACTTCTAAGTAACAGTGAATCCCGCTGGATTAGCTCTTTTAATGTCAGTAACACCATTAATGCACAGTCAAACAGTAACGATAATTTGTTCATAGACGTTGAAACATGGCATGTAAATTTTCTATATGACTATGCTTTTAAAGAAAACTGGATGCTCCGTTTACAGCTGCCCTACATTGTACACAGTGGTGGCATTCTGGATTCACCAATTGATTCATACCACCAGGCGCTTGGCCTTCCTGAAGATATAAGGCCAGACTTCCCACATGATCAAATCAATATTAACCTTAGCCAAAACAATACTGTACTGACAAATATTAGCTCCCGACAACAATCTTTAGGTGATATTTCACTGCAAGTTGCCTGGCAAGCAGAACAATCCGAACAACATGCTCTCAGTTATTGGCTTAGCCTTAAACTACCAACGGGTAATGAAGATAAGTTAACCGGTAGCGGTGCCACGGATATCGCGGCATGGGCATCAATGAACCTTGGATTAACAGACACTCGATGGTTATATGGTCAGGCTGGTCTGTTATATATGAGTGATAATAAAGCTTTGAAGAGCTTGCAAAATAACTGGGCTTTATTTGGAAATACAGGCATTAAATTTCAACCCTGGAAAGAGATCGAACTAAAAGCACAACTGGATTTTCATAGTGCATTCTATGAATCAGATCTGGAATTTTTAAGCCATGTAATTCAGCTCACCTTTGGTGGCACTTACAACATTAATAAAAAACACAAATTAGATTTTGCTGTTGTGGAGGATATACAAAACGCAGCATCACCGGATGTGAGCTTCAATATAAGCTGGTGGATTAATTACGAATAAACTCCTGCACTAATAAACCAGTACACTTATAACCAGTCAGACAAAGATATACCAAAACCTATTCTGTTAACTGACTGGTTGTAATCGATCAAACTCTCGCCATAACCGGAGAAAACCTGAATATAACCGCGTAAGTCTTTTCTCTTACCAATGGGAAAACTCCAGCTTAATTCTGTAGCGCCTCTTTCAAACCCAGACTCTACATTATTTCGCGACATAAAATTAAAGGCCTGCCCGTCTTTTTTATAGATGACACGAAACTCTCCGTGCCCCATATAATCTGTTATGTCGGGATTATCATCAAACTCGGAGCTCTCATTAAAACGATTCCAGAGTTTTACAACAAATAAGAAAGATTCTTTCTCAAATGCAAATTTGGCGTAAATTCTATTCCAGCTTCTTGATAAAGCATTACTACGTCCATTTGATTGATGGGAAATACCCAACATATTTATGCGATTATCAAACCCCATAAAACTGGTGCTCTTTGTTGTTTGCAGCCATATTTCTGGTTCATGATTAGTTTCTCTAAACGGACTAGATAACTTGCTGTTATAAACTTGCCAAAACGACCTGTTTGTATACCCCGTATAGATACTTATGTCTTTATGAAATAGATCTACTACCAGTGGTGTTTTAATACTTATTTGAAATTGAGCCTCAAAATCATCAAACACCGTACTTTGATCTCCCGGTATTTGCTGATAAAGACTAGAATCGTAACCTGCACGATTATATGCAACAGGAATAATATAATTAGGTTTAAAAGCCATTAATGTAAATGGTTTGAACTGATTGCTTTTATCAATTTTTAATCTTTCTTCAATTACTGAATGACTATTAACGCTTTCTTCTGGCACTTCAGACATCAGCTTGTGTTTTTCACACTCAACTGCAATATTAGTTGCCAGCTCTTTTTTATCTGCACTACTAGTTTTTTCCAATATACAGGACTGGTAGTCAGTTATCTCTTCTGAACTAACAACACTAATATTCATACAAAAAATAAATAAAAATAGCTTGCTAATTTTGCGAAAAAAACAGTTTATTAATTGCATGATTTAATCATCAGAAAAACCGACTTCATGTAAAGAAGCCGGTCAAATAAATTTAAAATGAATACACTAAGGTTACTGTCGTTTTCTTATCTGTTTTTTCAGTGCCTACAGGAACATCAGAGTTATGTTTAACCTCGTAACCAATTTTAGCCCCAAGGTTACCGACAATAACCAGCTTTAAAAATGTTTCTGATTTGCTATAGGTATTACTTTCACCTGATTCAACAAATAAATTCTGATTAAAAGCAGATGTCTCACTTATAGAAAACGCATATTTTAGCTCGCCGTCAAAAACTGATTCCTGTGTATCTGAACCAAGATCATCTTCAAGATCTTTATAACCAATACCGGCTGATGCCTGAAGACTGTGTTTTTCATTTTCTAGAAACATATGGCCTACACCAAACGAGACGACTGACTGATGATCAAAGCCACTAAACTTATCTTCTTCATGCCTTACTCTACCAAAAGCAAATGTTTTCTCGGCAAAATTGTATTCTGATTTTTCTGTAATGACAAAACTGTCTGCGCTATCGACACCATTATCTGATGACTGCAGCACATCTAATTTTGCGTTATGCGCCCATTTTTCATATTTTTTACCTATGCCCAGCTTGGCATTTAATGACTGAGAATCTGTATTACCTGATGTAGAAGTAAAACCGAACTCACCTTCACCAGTCCATTCTCCAGCATAAGCAGATTGTGACAAGAAAGAACCCACAAGTAATAATACAGATATTGATTTATTATTTATCATTTCAAACCTCATAAATATTCATTGATTTTTAAGCTATTTTATTAGTATGTATATCCATCTGCGGATAAGGAATACTGATCCCTTGCTCATCAAATGCCAGTTTAACCTGCTCCTGACAATCAAAATACACCGCCCAATAATCTGCAGTATTACTCCAGGCACGAACGGTAAAATTAACACTGCTATCAGCCAGCTCACTAACTGCAACCAATGGCTCAGGATCAGATAAAGTTTTTTCATGTGATGAAACAATTTCCATCAATACTTCTTTTGCTTTTTTAATATCATCATCATAACCAATACCAAAAACCATATCGACACGTCGGGTTTCTTTCGCAGAAAAATTAGTAATTACACCACCATATACAGCTGAATTTGGAATAATATTTTCTTTATTATCTGGAGTCAGAATTGTTGTTGTAAATACATGAATTTTTTCTACACTACCATCCACTCCTGCAACACTGACAAAATCACCAATTCGAAACGGCCTGAAAACCAGTAACATAACGCCTGCGGCAAAGTTACTTAATGAGTCTTTAAGTGCTAAACCAATTGCCAGGCCTGCAGCACCTAATAATGCAATTAACGAAGTAGTATCTATACCAAGTTGACTGAGCGCAGCTATAATGACTACCAGCAGTAAAGCCCAGCTCAATAACGACTGAACAAAATCAACTAACATTTCATCCATATTAGAGCTTTTCAGCCCCTTACCAACCAGACCTGTCATTTTTTTAACCAGCCATTTGCCGACTACAAAAACTATTAAAGCCTGTGCTCCACTAATTCCCCAGGGTATAACATATGTATCAATTAGGTTTTGCAGATTATCTGCCGATAATTGGTCAAACATTATATTTCCTCATTTTGATTTATTGATCAACATCAAAAACTTAGACAAGCACATTTGAAAGAGCGCTATATCAATAGAGTTTTATCTGAACTTAGGCACGAAAGCATGTAATGCATATTTGACTGAAAATATCTTACATATAAATCAGAACAATAACATCTGGCCACTGTCAGTAACATTTCCACTGCTGACCAAATTAGAAAAAGATAAACCCAACAGGCGGACGGACCTTTTATTAACTTCAGTTTTTGCCAAAAGAACGGGGATCAGTTCTTTTGCTTTATTATGCACAGATACCACCGAGTCACTGGTGTAACTTCTTGTTACCTGTGTGAAGTTGGTATATTTTACCTTAATTGTAATCGTATACGCTAGTAATTCTCTATTTGACAAACTATCTAATACATTAATTAATAGATCCGTCAAATGTTTTAACATTTCATCAACATCAGATATGTCATTTTGAAATGTGGTTTCAGACCCCAGAGATTTACGGACATACGTTGATGATACAGGTCGATGATCTATACCACGTGAAATACTGTAATAATATTCAGCAGAATTACCAAAAAGTGACTGCAACTCAACTAATGTTTTATTCTTTAAATCACCTCCCGTTTTAATTCCTGACGCCTGCATTTTTGACTCAGTGACCTTACCCACCCCGTAAAATCGACCAATGGGCAAAGTTTCCAGATACACTTCTGCCTCACCTGGTTTAATCACAAACTGACCATCCGGTTTATTTTGATCAGATGCAAGTTTTGCCAGAAACTTGTTATAAGCAATTCCGGCAGAAGCCGTTAACTGTATAGACTTATAAATATCTGATCTTATTTCTTTAGCTATCAATGTGGCAGAACCATTACAACAATCTGATTCACTCACATCAAGATACGCCTCATCTAATGATAATGGCTCAATAATATCTGTATATTGTTTAAATACTTTATGGATTTCTTCCGAGGCTTGCTTATATGCAGCAAATCGCGGTGGAACAAACTTAGCATTTGGGCACAACTGATAAGCGCGGGATGTAGGCATTGCCGAATGAATACCAAATTTTCTTGCTTCATAACTACAGGTGGCAACAACGCCTCTGCTATCGGGTCGACCTCCCACGACAACAGGCTGCCCTCTTAACTCAGGATAATCCCGTTGCTCAACTGCAGCAAAAAAAGCATCCATATCTATATGAATTATTTTTCGATTCATTTTCACTAAAACTAAGTTGGTCCCTGTAAATTATCCGTTAACTATTTTATGCTTTTAAAAACTTGCCACAAAGACACAGAGAAAAGGATTTTAATGATATTTCATTGCTGTCCCGTTAACTTAAATAATGTTGTCATCTGCGAATGCTTGTGTCGGAGATCTAGCGACCTTAAACGCTGTATAGTCACTGGATTCCCGACACAAGCATTCGGGAATGACTATTTTGTTACATTGAGCTCTCATGCCTATTCTGAACTATTACGCAGTAGTTACGTGATAGCTCACATATTATTGAAATTCAGTACATGTTAATGGGACAGCACTGATATTTAATAAAAAACTAACTCTATCTAAGACAATCTAAAGATTTGTACAATACTTCTATTTCAGCTTCGCGTTTGGTTGCATTTTCTGACAAATATCGACGCCATTTTTTTGCACCTGGCAAGCCATTAAACAAACCGAGTATATGTCTTGTTACAGAATGTAACCTTACGCCTTTGGAAAGCTCTTTTTCTATATACGGATACAACGCCTCAATAATCTCAAATCTAGTTAATATTTTTTTATCCGACTGATAAAAACGATGGTCGACTTCAGATAACATGTACGGGTTATGATAAGCCTCGCGCCCCATCATAACTCCATCAACATGTTTCATTTGTTCTTCAGCTGTTTCCAGGTCACTAATTCCACCATTTATTAATATTTCAAGCTGCGGCATTGCTTGCTTTAATTCATGCACTACATTATAACGTAAAGGAGGTATGTCACGATTCTGTTTTGGACTTAAGCCTTTTAACCAGGCTTTTCTGGCATGAGCTATAAACGTATTACAGCCTGATTTTGCCACCACTTCTACAAACTTAAAAAGCTCTTCTATTGACTCATTTTCATCTATACCAATACGATGTTTGACCGTAACAGGTATATCAACGACATTTTTCATTGCTGCTACACACTCAGCCACTAACTCCGGTTTAGCCATTAAACAGGCGCCAAACATGCCTGACTGAACCCGATTACTAGGGCAGCCCACATTTAAATTAATTTCATCATAACCGTAATCCTCAGCTATCTTTGCACATACTGCTAAATCTTCAGGGTTACTCCCCCCTAACTGAATAGCGACAGGGTGCTCTTCCTGGTTATAATCTAAATGACGTGAGCGATCACCGTGGATTATAGCCCCGGTAGTAATCATCTCGGTATATAAGAGAGCGCGCTGGGTGATAAGGCGTAAAAAAAAACGCTCATGTCGGTCTGTCCAGTCCAACATGGGCGCGACTGAAAATTTTCGATTCATCTATTCAAGCTTGGTAACGATTCAGGCGAGCCATTATACCAAACTTAGAGATTTCCAATAGCATAAGCTAAAACTAACACAAGAAAAGTTGCGCTAATTAATACATACTGAGCGACTTGCATCTTCCTGACCCTTTTAAAATTACTATAAATCTATTATCGACCTCTAAATTTAATTTGCTAGCTTACCAACAGACACCTGTGAGTTGCTTCACAGTACTCTCGATTAACGGTAACAATTCAAGTACGACATGTTGATAGCACTTCAAAAACCAACAATTCAGGATAACTCTTACTCATGATCAGATTATTCAATTGACCGCCTGCGGCAATAGAGGAGGCAAAGGACAATCCAGTAAATCGGCAATTGCACGCAGCAACTCTGCTTCTGCATATTTCAACTGACCATCATGCATGGCAATATCGGCACTAGACTCCAGAACGTTACGTTTCAGTATCGGTGATAATTGTGTCATCCGCTGAAATGAAGCCGTCATTTTCTTAGGTGTGATTTCTTTAAAATCAAGTAGCTTTAATTTTTTTCCTGCAGAAACCATAGAAAACCCCTGACTTACTTTGTCGTATGACTGGTTACGCACATCCTCATCACATTGGCTACTGTGAGCCATTACTGAAAATATTAGCTGTAAATCTTTATTAACAGACTTAAATGAATGATATTTTATCTTTACATTTTTTCCTGCATCAGGAGACAAGTGTTTTTTTAACATACTAAGCAATATAAATTCAAATAAAGTATATCGCTTATCAGACTTAATTAAATTTTCACTTAACTTTAAAAAATTAATTTTATCTAAATCTTTCATTTGCTTAAGTGTAGGCAGTAACAACTCCAATAAGGGTAAGCGCTGAAAATTTTCTAATTCATTTATTTCATTATTCAAACTATGTATAACACCTAACTCATTTTCATTAATATGACCTTTTAAAAATTGCATGCCTTTGTCGAAATCCATCCTAACCAGAATTAGATTTAATAAGACCATCCTTGATGATTCAACCTGATGAACTGACTGCATCAGATCGTCACTAAATGCATTATGAATTTCAGCCGCAAACTCTATGTGAGGCTCATCTATCTTACCTGCGCTTTCAAGTAATTCGCCCGACGAAATAGGCTCGGGATTAACCACCTCTGACAGATTCATTACCACCCCTAAAGCTGAACTATCAGACATGCTTATACCAACAACACCCTCTGACTTAGCACCCGTGTCACCAACAGCCTTCTGGTTATATTTTTTATTTAACTCGCGTGCTTTTATGCGCGCCACATAACTGGGATCAATTCGTTTTATTCTGTCCATTAATGGTGGATGTGTCGACATCCAGTTTGTAATTCTCATATTAAATGTTTTCGCAAAACACATATGACTCATGTCTTCAGCATAGGCGTTTTTCATATACGAACCCACGCTAACTTCTCTAATTTTATTTAAAGCCGATGTTATGCCTTCAGGGTTTCTGGTAAATTGCACTGATGCCGCATCAGCCAGGTATTCTCGCTGGCGAGATACCGCAGCTTTTATCAATCTACCGAAAAACACACCTATATATCCAATCAATAAAAACAAAAAACCTAAAACGGCTAAACCACCTGATTCTTTATTCCTATAGGAACGACTCCCACCTCTCATTAAAAGATGCCCTAGAGAGCTAATCATTAAAATACCCGCCAACATTGCCATCAATCGAATATTTATTTGCATATCACCGTTTAATATATGACTGTACTCATGGGCAACCACGCCTTGCATTTCATTTCTGCTAAAATTATTTATTGCACCCGTAGTAACAACCATTACAGCTTCAGTTGGTAGATACCCTGCCACAAACGCATTTATACCTGATTCATTTTCCAACACATATAAACTCGGAACTGGCACGCCTGACGCAATCGACATTTCTTCTACAACATGTATTAATTGTCTTTGATTATTATCAGAGGTATGCAAATCAAGTCTTTTAGCGCCAACCATGGCAGCAACTGCGTGACCACCTGATTTAAGTTTTAACCAGCGATACACACTACCTGATAATATTAACAGGCATGTAGCAGCTGAAATATAATAAACTACACCTCCGGAAAACCAGTCCGCAGGTGTGTATGGATAAAACTCAAGAAACTTGAAAAAGTAATAGATAACTACATTAACGGATATAACAATGAGACTTATAGCCAATAGAAAATACAACAAAAGCATTTTTGTATAACGTTTTGCTTTTTCCTGTTGGGTAAAGAAGTCCATTTTGACTACCTGAATCTACACTAGATTATTACAATATTGACATAGAGGATCGAAACGTTATTTTAAAAATTCATCTGACTAAATATATAAAGCCAAACATCGGCAATTAATTAAAATCAACTCGAACAGGCTTTTTATACTCTTCATTTTCAATTTCAAATAATGCAGCCTCTTTAAAACCCCCGTTATTCGCAATAATAAAATTAGGAAATTGTTCACGATAAGTATTATATTGCATAACATCATCGTTATATCGTTGACGTGAAAAAGCCACTTTATTTTCTGTTGTACTTAACTCTTCCATTAATTTTTCCATAGTCTGGTTGGCTTTTATATCAGGATAACTTTCTGTCAATGCAAAAAACTGCAGCATAGAGCCAGATAAAGCTGTGTCAGCTGCCGCTAGTTTTTTTATTGCAGCAGCATTCTCAGGGTGTAACGCTGCGGCCTTTGAGACATTCGACGCTTTATTTCTTGCTTCAATAACGCGAGTAAGGGTTTCCTTCTCGTGGCTCATATACGCTTTTGCTGTTTCAATTAAATTTGGTATCAGGTCGTAACGTAACTGCAACTGATTATCTATATTCGCAAAACCATTTTTAAATTTATTTCTATATGCAACCAAACTGTTATAAATAATGATTAAATAGATCACAAACACAACAATTAAGCCTATAGTAATCATGCTTCCTGTAGACATATATACTCCATTAAATTTAATAATGTAAAATCACTGAATCTTTTAACAGGACAAATAAATTTAGCGTTATTTTTTAAACGCTCATATTGTCACCTGACCTGATTCTTTGCTCTTAAATACTGGTGATTATAATAGTTTATTAATCAACGACATTAATTCATCTTCAGATGCAGGTTTAATAATATAACCACTAGCGCCTTGCCGTTCAGCCCAGACCTTATCGGTTTCCTGATCTTTACTGCTCAGTATAATTACCGGAATATGCTGTGTACCTTCCGTTTTAGTAATATGACGTGTTGCCTGAAAGCCATTCAGCCCAGGCATCACCACATCCATTAATATTAAATCAGGCAGTTCATTACGTGCCACGGTGACTGCTGAGTCACCATCTTCTGCAGTAATCGTTTCATGGCCGTTCTTCTTCAGAATTTTCATAAGAGACTGAATCTGTGTTTGTGAATCATCTACGATCAGTATTTTTGCCATGCATTATCCCACTCAAGCTGTTTCTAATTCAATAAACCCTAACATTGCAGATCTCTATTTGGTTCTGCTGCTTATAAGATTAGACTAAATATATAAAAAATAAAGTAAAAAACCTCTCAGAAGCTTTTTAAATGCCTCTTAACCCTTATTCAAATGACCAGTCCTGCAATATATCCATTCTAAATAACTCATTATGCAAACTGAAAACGACACCACTTGGGGTGATTTCAACTACATTAAGCCCCTGCACAATCACATCGCCTTCTGACATGGATGCACCATTAATAATAACACTGCGACTGGAAGGCATTCCTGAATAAACATGTCCGGCAAAACTCATCTCTGGAACAGACTGTTGCCTATAGTCTGGCATTTCATGTAAATAAGGTATGTCATTTAAGTCTGGCTTATTAATCACCGGCTGCGACGGCTCTATTTCTGCTCGCACTGGTTTTTCATGATTTTTTTGTGCTTTCACCGACTTTAACTTTATCTGTACATTCTTTTGAACAACTTCTTCGGACGACTTTTTTAGAATCGGCATATTTGATGAGATAGCATTTTTTTTCTTAACAACGGGCTCGGCTAATTTCTCTACTTTCAGTATTGGTGGCACGATAACTACTTTGCTTGCTGCATTTTTATCTTGAAGATGATCACTTGAATCAACAGCCCGTATAACACCACTTTCCTGATCAGATACAACAAGCCCAATGACAAAAGCCAAAGCAATTACCAATAAAAAGATAAAACCATAGAGGAAAAATGGCGTCTGTGGTTCTGCATTAATAGGTATATGTACCGTTTGCAAATTCGGTACATCTCCACGTTTACGCTCCTGGTCTGACTTTTTAAGTGCATCCAGTATATATGACATTAACTCGCCTCCAGTAACGGTGTTGCTTTTTCGATAAGCTGATTGATATGTATCAATGTCCTAATCCCGACAACACCATCGCTTTGCAATCCTTCACGTAATTGAAAGGCCTTAACCTGCCTTACTAACTCTTTATCATAATAACTACGTGGAATCGCCTGTGAGAGCTGATTGATATTATTCATCGCTTTACTTAACCACAAAACAACATCACCCGCATTACCCGGCTTAACTGGTTCTGAATAACCAGGAGGAATTCGCCATAGCAATGAAAAATCGCCTTTCCAGTAAAGCGCTAATTGTTTCAAAGATATAACCTGAACAACTCCAGATAAAACAATTTCGGCAGAATCCTCCTTAATTCTCAATAATGTTGCATATTGCAGCTGATTTGAATCATCATATAGCGTTAGTATTGCAGGACGATTTAAAACCTTCAGTTTCTGTATATCAGACTTCTCATGTAAACATGACAAACCCTGAGTCTGCGCAAAGTAACAGGGGGTACCATGTGTTAACAGGTTATAACTTAATTGCCAACGCTCAAACAGGGCCTGGTATGCCTGTAAATTACTCCTTAATCGCTGATTATTTTCTGGCCATTGAATAAAATTCTGTTCTTTCAAGCTTTCATATTCACTTTCCCTTTCTATTTCTGCAATGAATTTCTGAGTTATAGGCTCATCTAAAACTTCAATACTTTGCTCTATCGAATTAGGCGTATCGGCTCCGGTTATTAGCAGAGCTTTTTCTTGCACAACCGGCCCACTTACAGGCGCATTAATATCAGTGGTTTTCTTGAGTTTTACATCAAAGTAGTAACCCGCAACTACAATCAAGCTAATTAACAGAAGTCCGATTAGAAATACATTCTTATACCGGGGCAATACTTTTGCTTTTATTCTCGCCGCTTTATTTTCGCCTAAAACTTCTTTGGCAGCACTTACCAGGGTTGATTTATCAACCTGATGCCTGTTTTGCACATAACAGCCCAACAATGCCCGGTCACAAATCACATTTATTAAGCGCGGCACACCACCACTATAGTTATAGAGAAGCTTTATTACACCGCGAGCAAATAACGGGCGCCGGCAACCCGCTATTGCCAATCGATGAGATACATATTCTTCGACTTCATTTAGCTTTAAGGGTGATAAATGAAAGCGCGCGGTTATTCGTTGCGCAAGCTGTGACAATTCTGGACGGTCTAACACATCGAGAAATTCGGGCTGCCCAAGCAATATGACCTGCATTAACTTACGTTCATTGGTTTCAAGATTGGTTAACAAACGTAACTGCTCTAGCACATCAAGATCAAGATTTTGCGCTTCTTCAATTAATACTACCGTTTTTTTACCCTGCGCATGCGCACCCAGCAAATAACGATTCAGATAATCAACTAGTGTTTTAACCGATAAGTCAGATTTCTCGTAACTAATACGTAACTCATCACAAATGACCTGCAATAACTCAATAGAACTTAACTTCGGGTTTAATACCAGCGCCAGATTAGTATCATCTGGCACCTGCTCAAGCAGGCACCGGCTGACGGTAGTTTTACCTGTACCAACATCTCCTGTAAGCAGGATGAAGGCACCATCTGACTCCATGCCATATAATAAATGAGCCAATGCCTCACGGTGGAGTTCACTCATATACAGGTAGCGAGGATCGGGTGCAATAGAGAATGGGGCTTCAAGTAGCCCATAATGATCAAGATACATGGTTGCCATTATAAGCTTATTCCAGAATACGGCTATATCGAATAGCTGGTTTTTTGTTATGCTGCCAGATATTCACAGCCGCCGATCAACAATATGACCATATTTTTTCGTTTTCTCCATTTTTTTATCTCACTTTTCATCTTAACCAATTTATATGCCTGTTCTGAAGAATCACCAAACTCACCAGAAAACACGCTTCCGGCTGAGGAAAGTTATATCGAAACCGGCGATTTACCCGCCATAAAAGAACAGGGGCAATTACGCATTTTGGTAATGCCCATGGACGAGAGATGGCTACCCAGAAAAGGCAGCTCATTTAGTGACGAACATGAAATGGCGATTAAACTGGCTGAGCAATTAGACCTCAAAGCCGTATTCGTTCATGTAAATAATTTTGAAGACCTGATTCCTCAATTAAATCAGGGACGCGGGGATTTAATTGCCGCTAATCTTACAATAACTAATACTCGTAAAGATAAAGTCCAGTTCACTGTACCTCTAGCCCATAGTATTGAACGGATTGTTAGTCGTATTGATGACAAAAAAGTAACAACTCACAAAAGCCTGAATGATCGAACAATAGCTTTTCGTGAAAAATCTTCATATCAGGAAACTATCGAAAAATTACAGATAAAACAAACAGGCATTAAAACAAAGCTTCTTCCTGGGCACCTCAGCACAGATCAAATTCTCGATCAGTTAGTTAGTAAAAAAATAGACCTGGCTATAATGGATAGCAATATATTAGGCGTACTGGCAGGTTACAGAGATGATTTTAAAGTCAGCCTGGCTGTATCTAAAGACCGCCCCCTCGCATGGGCTATTCGAAAAGATAACCCCCAATTACTCAAAGCAGTAAATCAGTTTCTAACCCATCAGCAATTAACTAAAAGACATGAAAGTATTTTTACTGATGACTTTGATGCCATAAAAAAACGTAAAACCTTACGCGTTATCACCCGCAATAACGCCGCATCTTATTTTCTCTGGCGTGGTGAATTACTGGGTTTTGAATATGAGTTTGTAAAAGAATTCGCTAAACAACACAAATTACGCCTGGAGATTATTAGCGCGCCAAGCCATGAAGCACAGATCCCCATGTTACTAGAAGGTAAAGGCGACATCATCGCCAGTTTTCTAACTATTACCGACAAACGCAAAGACCTTGGAGTGATTTTTAGCAAAGGCCACCATAAAGCATCTGAAATCATTGTAAGCCGCGCTGATGACAATAGTATTGAATCCGTTGAGGATCTGGCGGGACGTAGTATCTATGTAAGACAATCCAGTGCTTATTGGGAAACACTGCAGACGCTGCAAAACACCGGACTTAAGTTTAAACTGCTCGCTGCACCTGAAAACATGGAAACAGAAGAAATCATATCTCAGGTCGCCAACGGAACATACGACCTGACTCTTGCTGACAACCACCTTTTAGATATAGAGCTTACCTGGCGAGATGATGTACACGCCGCCCTGGTGTTAGGTGAGGTACGTGAACATGCATGGGCTATGCGTAACAACAACCCCTTACTTGTTAACGCTGTAAATCAATTTATTAAGAAGCAGTATCGATCACTTTTTTATAATGTCACTTATAATAAATATTTTAAAAATGCACATCGGATAAAAAAATACCGCAATCAGAGAATCGACCTGAACCCAGATGGCACTTTATCGCCTTACGATACGTTAGTAAAAAAATATGCTCAAAAATTTGAATTTGACTGGCGTTTAATCATTGCTCAAATGTACCAGGAGAGCCGTTTTAACCCTAAAGCAAAATCATGGGTAGGTGCACAGGGTTTAATGCAGGTGATGCCACGCACCGCAAAAGAAATGGGAATAAGTAATCTAAAACAACCTGAATCCGGCATAAAAGCCGGGGTTCAATATTTAAACTGGGTACGCGACAGGTTTGAAGCCGAACTAAGCGTTAAAGATAGAATGTGGTTTACATTAGCGGCCTACAATGCAGGCCAAGGGCACGTAAAAGATGCTCGTCGACTGGCCAGACAACAAGGTTTAAACCCAAACAAATGGTTTGATCATGTGGAGAAAGCCATGTTGTTGTTATCAAAGAAAAAATTTTATAGCAAAGCCCGTCATGGTTATGTGCGGGGTAGTGAACCGGTTCATTATGTTAGAGAGATTAGTAGTCGATATCGAGCTTATTTGAAATTAGCAAAAGATGTAAATTAAACTATTGTGAATATATAAGACACAAAAAAGCCGGAGTTAAAACTCCGGCTTTAATACTTCTTAAGAATTACTTAGACTTAGTTAACGTAGTATTTTCTTGGACAACTATTATATGCTCAGCCTTAGCTTCAACTAGGTCACTTAATAGCTTACTACTTTCAGGTGATGTCTTTGCATTACATGCTGTTGCTGCAGTTTGTACACATGATGAACTATATTGATATGAACAAATATAAACACCATCCACCTCATACCATACATCACTATCATTAGCACATGCCTCTAAAGTCCCTGTAGTACACTGAACTGTACTTCCATAATCACCCGAACAAACAGTACTAGGCGATGTATCACAACCAGACATAACACCAAGACAGAACGCTACTCCAGTAACCAACAAATATTTTTTCATTCTAAAATTCCTCTAAGCCAACATTAATATTAATAATTATGTTTACATTGTGGTATAAAAAAACAGATAAACCATCCCCCAAACAAGGGAGAAAAATCTATTTTTATACCATTCGTATTATTTTATTTTTAACATTTAATTTTGGCTTCCTGCCACAGAGCTTCTAATTCTTTAAGAGAACAACTTTGAAAGGATTTATTTGATTTGTTTAACAAGTTTTCTATATAACCGAAACGCATTTCAAACTTCTGATTACAACCTCTTAATGATTCTTCTGCATCCACTTCCAGGTGTCGAGCTAAATTAACGCAGCTAAATAACACATCTCCAGTCTCTTCAAATATAGAAACCGGATCATTTTGCTGCATTGCTTCACGCAACTCCTGAATTTCTTCCTCTATTTTAGCTAATACTGGCTCAATATCAGGCCAGTCAAAACCAACTCTAGCAGCACGCTTCTGAAGCTTCTGTGCTCGCTTTAACGCTGGAAGTGCTTTAGCTACTCCATTCAGTATAGATGCTTTTTTAGTATTTGCCAGCAAGTCCCTCTCTATAGACTTAGTTTTTTCCCAGGCCTCATGTAACGACTTTTCATCTTTACAATCAGCATCCGCAAAAACATGGGGGTGTCGATTCACTAATTTATCACTTACTGCATTCACTACATCATTGAAATCAAAATCACCCTGTTCTTTTGCCATTTGCGCATAAAACACAACCTGAAATAATAAATCGCCTAATTCAGATTTGAGCTCATTCATATCACCATTTTCTATGGCATCTGCAACCTCATAAGCCTCTTCAAGAGTATAAGGAACAATTGTTTTAAAGGTTTGTTTTATATCCCAGGGACAGCCGGTTTCAGGATTCCTTAAGGCGGCCATAATATCCAGAAGCTTTTTCATTTCATCTCTCAGTTAATTAAACATAGAACAATCACTATGTATCGATAATGCTTGCCCCAATCACAGCATATGATGGCAGCTTTTCTGGCGCAGGATAAACCTGTAGATACTTAATGTTATCAACAGGTATAAACAACATGGAACCATTCACTTCTACTAAAAAATGTTTATGCTCTAATAGCTCTTTCATTTTTGTTACCATGTCATATTCATTCTTAACCTGCCTGGGGTGTTGAATCACCAGTTTTGTACCATCATTGAAATAAATAGTAACACCGCGAACTTCATCCATGACTTTTCTCCTTACCTTATCTAGATATCTTTGGCGGGAAGTTTTCAAACATCTGATAAATTAACTGACCAATTCTTTTTTTAGAATCTTCCGGTGATGCGTCTCTATCTTTAACAGGTTTAACCGTTGTAGATCGCCAGATTAATCCTCCATTTTTTGTGTCAACCATATCTACGACTAAAGTACCTTCGATAGATTGTCTAATTTGATTTCCGCTGCTTAAATTAATATGCCCCCGATTAGATTTACCAACACTCATGCCTATTCCAGCAGATAAACCACCTGTTTTAAGTTTCTTCTCAAGACTAACCATATAACTAACTTTAATATCGGCAGACTCCGCTTTTACAACACCTTTACGACCCAGGTTATCTTCAATTGCACTGATAATACGTTTATCTATGAGTGGATTGGCTTTTGAAAAGGCTTCAGATGCCTGAAGATCCCATTGGTAAGTTTTAATCTGACTAAAATCAGCACTACTATCGTAATCAAATGTATTTTTTGTTCCACTACAAGCAGATAACAGTGAAATAAAAAAGAGAACAAATAAAACTTTAATGTTTATGAAATGCATTTCAAAAATCCTTAATTAAATCCGTTATTTAAGCATCAAAAAAGATGGCTTAATATTTAAAACCCAACTATACCATCAATTCTTAATTTCACACCTGAACCAACCTTTATCTAAATATAAATTACCTCACTGGTCTCTCGTTAGTTTATGATTTTCGTTATCCAGATAAGTTTTCTAAAAAGACCATTAATATACTAATCATAACTATAGGGGTAAAGTAGCACGAAGCAACATATAAACAGCCAGAGACAGGTGCTCCTAATAATATCGAGTACGCTGAAATTCATATGATAATGCATGTCGTCACCACATATTAAAGCCTTATTTATTCTTACACATTCTGGAATACTGAAAAGCTAGCGTACCGGCTGTGTTCTTACTCTATTTTATAATAATTGAATATTGTATACTCATTTCTCATAACAAAAAATAATAGAATCATTATATAACTCACCACCTTAAAGTGACCACGCATGACAAAAACAACAACAAAATCATTAATACATTCAATTGGTTACACAGTTCTATTCTTTTTTTCCTCATCCTGTTTTGCTGACAACATAATGTCTCTGAGTGACAGAAAAGGTCTATGGGAATTCTCATTCCAGACGCATTATTTAGAATCTAAAAATGTTGATTTTGAGGGTGGTGCTGACGCATCCCTTAATGAAGCCTGGAACTGGGGCGTTGGTATTGGTTATAACTTTGACGAACACTGGGCACTAGATTTTGATCTTAACTGGAATGAGGCTAATTATTCTGGTACCCGGGTAAATGACGATGCAAGCACAACCCCTGTATCCGGCACATTAAATACTAATAGCATGTTATTTACTGGTATCTATAATTTTTCAGCCAAACGTTTTACACCTTTTGTTGGCGCCTCTATGGGCTGGACATTTATTGATACAAACATACCAACCGGTCCTCCGCAAACGGTTTGCTGGTACGACCCCTGGTGGGGTTACACCTGCAGTTCCTTTGTGCCTACTAAAACAACAACTGAATTTACTTACGGATTGAACGCGGGTTTACGGTTTGATGTTAAGGACAATATGTTTTTACGATTAAGCGCAGGGCAGAAATGGATCGATTTCAGTAACTCGAACAGTACAACTGATTTTTTAACATACCGCTTTGATATTGGATTTATGTTTTAATTAAGACTTCATTCAAAAGGTCCATTAACCCAACCCGAATTAATGGACCTTACTTCACCACCTCCTCTTTTTTAATTACTAACTATTTGCTGGTCATGGTAATCCAGTTCCACTCTACGATGTTCTTTATTGGTAGTAGCACCGGTTAATGGTAGATCACTTGCATTACCAACCACTTTAATACGGTCTTCCGACACACCAAAATCAAGCAGAATTTTCGCCACCTGTTCAGCACGTTTTTTACTTAACATTTCGTTATAGATACGAGCACCGGAATTATCTGTATGGCCACTAACATTTAGAATTAAATTTTTATTCTCTTTGAGGTACTGAGCATGTTGCCAAAGTAATTCCCCATATTGAGTATCAATATCAGACTGATCAAATGCAAATCCTATAATACTTTCATCTGGTTTAGGCGTTACAGTTTTAATCACTTCGTTGTCTTCTAGCGAATTTTTCACAAGAGTTTCAACAGGCTCTACCACTTCTATTAATTCCTCAGTTTCAATACTTACAAAACTATCTTTTGCCGAATCATTTTCCACTGTAGTTTCATTTGCTTCTATTAACTGATCAAATGCCAACGCCTCATCCGGTACCATTTTAACCGTATCATTATTTGCACAACCACCTAATATCAATAATGGCAAACTAATAGCTATAACAACTGGATACGTGATTTTATTTGAAATTTTCATAATACTTTCCTCAAGTTATCTGGATTTTAAGCATTAACAACTGTTTTGTTGTTAACTTGATGATAAGTATGATTAGAAAATATGATTTACTGCTGACTATAAAATGATAGTTTACTGTTGAATTATTATGAAATATGACGATACTTTATTTATCACCCATGGAGAGTTAATACAGAGCACTTTACGCGGAATAATTATTAAGATTATCCGCAGGCATTAATTACATTAAAGGCACCTCTAACACTATTTCAACGCCCGAATCATCCTGCAGATTAAATGCCCTTATATTCCCTCTATGAAATTCAACTATCATTCTGGCGATATATAACCCCAAACCTAAATGAGGCTGTTCGCCCCGTTTTTCTCTAACAGACACCATTGATTCAAATAAGTTTTCTCGCATTGAAGCAGGTAAAACTTTACCTTTATTGATAACACTTACCTGAATAACATTTTTTTGTTGGCTTATATTAATTATTATAGGTGTCGTTAATTTATGAAAATCAACAGCATTTGAAATGATCTTATCAAGCATTTGAGCAAGTAAATCAGGTACACCTAGTATACTTTCATTTTCAACTACTTTTTTATTCAACTCAAAAGCCACGTCAGGATAGGCAAGCTTATACCCCTCTAAACAGCTTTCCACCAAACCACTCAAATTAACTGCTTGCAAGGTTTCAGATTGTAGTGTTTGCTCAAGCCTGGTCGCTTCACTCATACGAGTTAATATATCACTTAACCGGCTCATCCCCTCACTGGCTCTTTGTATATATACCTGCTTTGATGCTTCGTTTTTCGCCATCAGCAAATTATCAAGTGAGGACCTGACAACCGTTATTGGTGTTCTTAACTCATGTGACAACTTGCCTGCCATTGTTTCAAGGTAACGATTATACTCACCTAAACGCGTTAACATCTCTGAAAAGCTTCTTGATAAATCACCAATTTCATCCGATGAGTTTGTTAGCTTAAATGACTGTTCAATTCGTCCTTCATTTGATATTGCTTTCTCTGTTTCATCACGTAACCTTCTAATTCTTACAGATAATCGAGTTGCATAACTCAACAAAACGACAACTGTTATTAAAAATGTCAGCACACTTAAATTAATCAAAATCTCCATTGCCCTGTTTTGCAAAATAAGTATTGAATTACTGGTTTCCTCAATTGCAATTGCACCTATCACTTTATTATTTAATGTAACAGGGTAACTAGCTGTTAATATTTTAGCCCGTTTATCCGGTGTGTCTCTCCAACTGGTAGAGGGCTTCCCATTCAAAGCCGACTGAACCACCTCTCCTCGCAAATACGACACACTAGATAATTCATCTTTAAAATTTTGTGTGGGTTGAGTTAATAACAGATGATAAAAAGAACTAACAATTTTACTTATAATACCTTGTGTTTCATCATAGCTCGAAACAGCAACGCTACTCTGTTTAATATCACCGGCTACTGCTAACACCCTATACCCCTGATCTATTATCCAGGTCCGAGATTCAGGGCGAATGATTCGTTTCAACATCTGCTCTACTTTTACCGAGGGTATAATAATTGAACCTAACTCATCACCAATATTTCCTTCACCTAATATAAATTTAGTTTTTCTTGTTTTACTATCATCAACATCTGCAACAAAAAATGAGAACCCATTCTCAAAAAGTGACAAAGGCAACCTGACCTCAATATTATAACCATCCGCTGTTTCCTGCCATTCACCTTTAATACGCAGCTCCGGTGCCACCGCTTTCCACTCATCCTGCTTATACTCCATACGATGAGCGTTAACCCAGCCGGGAGACTGTGTCGCAATAATATATGTTTTTAATTCTTCGTCCTTATTTTTAAGCTTTATAATCAAACGATCATTTTCATCTAGACTTAAACTATTAGCCCTTCTATATACTACCTGATCATCTTTTATTTCAAGCACCATATACAAGTATTTTTTATAACTTGCCAGGTAATATTTGTATTCAAGTGATTCAGGATTAACTGATTTTAATAATTTTGATTTTTCATCATAGTCAAACCAGTCATCTCTATAACCATCTAACTGAATAGCCCTTTTTATTGGGCGCACATATAGGTGCGTCGAACTATTTACGTTTTCAACTGATTGATGCTGACTTTTAACCTTTCCTGAGCTGGTTTTAAAAACACCTTCCTGCCCCTGTAAAACAGCCGCTACAATCTGCGCTTTACCCAACAGATTATTCTGCTGGTTTATTCTTAAAAAATTCTCCATATCCTGTATATACTGAACACCAATCCATGGCACTACAAATAAAACAGCCGAGATTAAAAGTAATTTACTACGTATTGATAATTTAATTTTCAAGCCAGCGATAACCCATGCCGTAAACTGTTTCAATACAGCTGAAATTAGAATCCACTTTTAAGAATTTATTTCTTATACGTTTAATATGCGATGTGATTGTTGCGTCATCAACAACAATACGCGCATCTTCCATTAACTGATCACGATTTTTCACATGCCCTGGATGTTTTGCTAAAGTATGTACCACCCATAATTCTGTTAACGTCAGGTCAACTCGCTGTTGATTCCAGTCAATTGTGAATCTATTCATATCCATCATTAATGGACCGCGTTCAAATATATCTTCTTCTAACGGACTTGCTGTAATTGCACTTATACGCCTGAAAAGTGCAGCCACTCTGGCGCACAAATTCGGCAAACTAATATCTTTAGTCAGGTAGTCATCCGCACCTAACCTCAAGCCAGAAATAATATCAAGATCACTATCCCTTGCTGTTAGAAAAATTATGGGTACAGTTTCTGATTTATTTCGTAATATACGACAAACTTCAAAACCACCTTCAGCATCGTCCTCCAGACCTATATCCAACAACGCCAGGTCAGGGATACGTGAATTAAAAGCTTTAATTGCTTCGTCTCTACTTGCATAGGTTGAAACCCTATAACCTTGCTGCTTAAATACATCCGCATAATTTTCCCGGATAGAGGGTTCATCCTCTACTATCGCTATATGCTGTGACATTTTATCCCCATTAACTATTTAGCTTTAAGTTTACACTAACATATTACCTGGCGCTTATTCAGGTGTTTATACATATTGCCTTAATTCATCATATTTCATATTTAACCTGTCATTTTATCACCTCTGAATAGTCATTCTCATAGCGTTTAATACCCAGTAAGAAACTTTCTTCATTCATCAGGAGACTTAAATGTTATCTCTAAATAAAAACTTTTTTAAACGTCGCCCACGTCGTGAGTATTTACAGGATAAATACAAACCACATAAATCAAATTTTATGATTTGGCTACAGCGCCTGATTATATTCATTTTAATAACTGTAATAACTTTATTTCTTATGTTATTAAGCGATATTGTAAAAGCAGATTCTACACCTGATGAATTTCCTCAGGTTTCACTTAATAATGTAAGCGAAGGCAGTTTACTCGTAAAAAGTCCTCAGTCCGATTTATACAAAAAAATTCCACTATTAGAAACATCTGTCGATATGAATGTATCAGGCATGATTGTTCGAAGTCATATTAAACAACAGTTCAAAAACACCAGCAACAACTGGATTGAGGCAATATATGTATTTCCTTTACCTGAATTAGCCGCTGTTGATCACATGCGACTATTAGTAGGCGAGCGAATCATAGAGGGCGTCATAAAAGAAAAACAGGAAGCAAAAAAAATCTATAATGCTGCAAAACGTGAAGGCAAAAAGGCGTCTTTAATTGAACAGGAAAGACCTAATCTTTTTACTAATACAGTTGCCAATATTGCCCCGGGGGAAACGATAAGTGTAGAAATAGAATACCAGCAAACTCTGCATTATGATCAGGGTAGTTTTAGCCTGAGATTTCCCATGGCAGTAACTCCACGATACATACCTGGCAAAACAATAAATGAATCAATCTCACTATCAAACTCTGCATGGGCAAATAACACTAACCAGGTTTTCGATGCGGCACGAATTACGCCCCCGATCAATTCTAGTAATACTTTTATAAATCCTGTATCTATAAACATTAACCTTAATGCTGGTTTCCCATTACAAAACTTAACCAGCAGGTATCATAATATTATTAAACGTCAGCAGGGTGACGCCTATCATATAAAACTTACAGATGGTGTAATCCCCTCTGATCGTGATTTTGAACTTGTCTGGACTCCTCAACTCAATCATATACCTAAAGCGGCTGTTTTTAATGAAAAATTAAATGGTGAAAATTACCAGATGTTAATGATCGTTCCTCCCGATAACGGAGGTTATAACGGCCAACCATTAGCTCGTGACGTAACTTATGTTATTGATACCTCAGGGTCCATGCATGGTATTTCTATTGAACAGGCAAAAGCATCCTTACTTATGGCATTAGATAGACTTCGATTACATGACAAATTCAATATTATCCAGTTTAACTCAATAACAGATCAACTTTTTTCTCATTCCCAAATGGCTAGCTTCGAAAACATATTAATTGCAAAGAACTATGTTAATAAACTTAGTGCCGATGGTGGCACTGAAATGGCTCCAGCATTAAATTTAGCCCTAAAGGAGCTATCAGAAGATAACTATGTACACCAGGTGATTTTCATAACTGATGGTAGCGTTGGTAATGAGTCTGAATTATTCGATATCATTCATAATAAATTAGGTGATACCCGCTTGTTTACAATTGGTATTGGCTCTGCTCCCAATAGTTATTTTATGCGAAAAGCAGCCCAATTTGGTCGTGGTAGTTTTACGTATATTAGTGGCATTAATGAAGTTAATAAAAAAATGTCATATTTATTCAGTAAACTTGAAAGCCCACTAATGACTGATATTAAATTAAATATTAATGACAACCAGACTGCTGAAATATGGCCTCAACGTATACCTGATTTATATCATGGGGAGCCACTTATTCTGGCTATAAAATCTAGCACATCATTAAATGGTATTGAGGTTACTGGTTCACGTGCACTGGCACCATGGTCAGCAAAGTTAAATTTAAACAATAATAGATCGAGCAAAGGTATAGCAACATTCTGGGCTCGAAAAAAGATTAGCGCTCTTATGGATAGCGTTCATGATGGTGCTGATAAAGAACGGGTACGTAATGATATTATTAATGTTGCACTTAATCATCATCTGGTAAGTAAACACACCAGCCTCGTAGCTGTTGATAAAACGCCTTCACGATCTAATAATGCCGCGCTTGATAAACACAAAATGCCCGTTAATCTTCCACACGGACAAATCTCTCAAAAAACATTTGGTCAATTAGCGCAAACCGCCACTACAGCCGAATTAAATATTATATGCGGATTTTCATTATTATTACTTGGCCTGGCATTGACTGTTTTATTACGTAACTCAGATATTGAGCCATTAAATAAAACTCAAAGCGAGGCTCGTCCTCTATGAATATAAAAAATAAAAAACCTTATATTATTGTATTTTTATTTATTCCTGGCTGCTGGTTTATTGGACAAGGTGCCTATATACACGCAAAAGCACTAGTCGCTCAAAACTTGCTTGAGCAGGCATGGTCCAACGTAAAACAGGGGGAATCACAAAGTAAACCCTGGCCATGGGCAGACACCTGGCCAGTAGCTCGACTAAAAGTACCAAAGTTAGATATAGATTTAATTATTTTAGCTGGTGATAATGGTAGAACTTTAGCATTTGGACCAGGGCATAATTTTGCTTCTGCTATTCCAGGAAACAACGGTAACAGCCTGATTAGCGCACATCGTGATACACATTTTAACTTTTTACAGAATCTTAAGTCTGGTGACAGTATCTTTATAGAAACAGCACAGGAAGAAAATAAATTATTTAAAGTTATTTCTACTCAGATAGTCGATATGGATGAAGCAAGGTTTATAAACGATCAATCTAGTGCTTATGTTCATCTCGTCACCTGTTATCCTTTTGATTCAATTACATCAGGCGGCTCTCAGCGTTATATTGTTACCGCTATCTCACATACTGATTACACTGATCAGACAGGTAAAGATAATATTTGATTTTCAATCTCTAAATAAAACCAATATTAGAACCTGCTTAAATAGGTGTTATTTAAAATCAGACAAAATGTCATGACAGATACTTGCAATAAAGTATTTATTACAGGTATTATTCGTCCCCTATACTGAGTCGGCATAGATCGGCCTGTTTCTAATTTATAAACCTTATATTATTTGAGGCTTACACAGACCAATTATGGCCTGTTTAATCTATCATCAGCACTGATTGCCCTATAATTTATGTAGATAATGATCTACATTTATCGAATTTGCTCAGACTTTGTTCTGTGCGTTTATTTAAGAGGAACGATGATGGAAATTACCACTTATATGTTACTTATTGCTTTTGGCATAGCTTTTGTAATGGGTGCAGTTGTCAATAAAACCAATTTTTGCACCATGGGTGCGGTGTCAGACTGGGTTAATATGGGTGATAAAAACCGTTTACGCTCATGGATGCTGGCAATTGCTGCAGCTTTGATTGGTGTTTTGATACTGGAAGGTACGGGTGTAGCCAGTGTTGATTCAACACTTCCTCCCTATCGAGCTGAAGGATTTGCCTGGTTACGCTTTATTGTAGGTGGACTAATGTTTGGCATCGGCATGACCCTGGCTTCTGGTTGCGGAAATAAAACGCTAATTCGTATCGGCGGCGGTAATGCCAAATCAATCTTTGTGCTTATTGTTGCGGGTATGTTTGCTTACTTCATGTCAAAAACGGCTTTTTATGAAGTCCTGTTTCATCCATGGGTTGTTGCTACCACTATTGATCTTGGCGCTTATAACATTAACGGCCAGGACCTTGGCTCAATAACCGCTGCAATAACCGGTAAAGAAGTTGAGATAAGCCGTAGTTTTATTGGTGCTATTTTCGCTGCTCTTCTAGTTGCTATTATTTTTAAGTCTGCTGAATTCAGAAAACAATATGAGCATATTTTTAGTGGCTTAGTTGTTGGCGCTGCGGTTATTGCTGCGTGGTATTTCACCGGTGGTGCGATGGGTGATGAATGGAAAGAAACCGCTGAGTTTCTTGATGAAATTCCAGTAGGTGTCGCGACTCAGTCACTTACTTTTATTAACCCAATGGGCGAAACTTTTTTCTATGCAATGTCTCCATCTAACACGTTATTAATTAGCTTTGGTATGGCAGCGTTAGCCGGCATCATTGTCGGATCTTTTGTTTATGCTGTTTTGAGCAAAAGCTTCCGCTTTGAATGGTTCTCATCAGTTAGCGATTTTTTACAACATTTAATCGGCGCAACACTAATGGGCATAGGTGGCGTATTAGCAATGGGTTGCACAATTGGTCAGGGCATAACCGGCGTATCCACTTTATCTATAGGTTCTATGCTAGCTCTTGTATCCATTGTTTTCGGTAGCGCGCTAACCATGAAGATACAATACTACAAAATGATGCACGAAGATGATGCTACGTTTATCAAGGCACTTTTGAGCTCTTTAGTTGATCTCAAATTATTACCTTCTAAATTACGCCAACTTGAGAACTTCTAATTTCTAAGCTAACCACCGGGAAAAGATATAGAACAAAAATCTTTTCCCGGTTATAACGCGCAGATAAATTCCAATTAAATTACCCTCTCCCGTCAAACAAATCACAATCAGTGATACACTCTGCAAATGGATATATATAATCTATTCGCATTAATAGCTGCTACTTTCACGGGTGCTACCATGGGTAGCTTTTTACTCGTTACACTACTCTACAACACCTTTATAAAAAATCAGAAAAACCAGGATAACAGTTTATTTATTTATCGTCGTTTATATCGTCTTAATTCCGTATTATGTTTACTTGCTGGTATTTGCGCTGCTCTTATAAAAAATCAAAGCGCCGCATTTATGTTAACCATTCTCACAGTAAGTTATGTATTCAACCACTCTCATATATTAAAAGGTATATTAAAATCCTGTAATGAAGAGTTTCAGGTTATCAACAATAGGGCTTATACATCTTTAACTACCCTGCAAAACTTACTCCACCTTTGTCAATTTGGTGGTGCAGGTTATGCTGTTTATCTGCTCGCACTGCATAATTAAACAAACTATATATTTCATATTATAGCCAACCTACCGCTGGTCAGAAACTTGAACTGGTTCAATCTTTAGGTTGTTTTTTAGACAGCACTGCAGGCCTTTATCAGTGGGCCAATCACAGACTTATCCACAGTTTATACTGTTTTTCTTAACAGGCTTATCCACAGCAGATAGTTATTGACCCTTAAATACCCACAATATATAGTAGATTTGTTGATTTAGGCACTACATGGAAGTCCGGTTAAGTTAAGTTATCCACAACGTGGGTGGAAGAAGCTCTGCAGGAATGCAGCTCATCAAAAATGATAAAATGTACGCTTCAGAATACAAGACGAACTTAAATATAATAAAGTAATAACTGAAGGATCAATACTTAAAATGGCAAAGTCCATAACGTCTATAAATTCGCTGTTGGTAGGACTAAAAACAGTGAACAATACCCTCTTAATAAAACTTCAACAACTCGGCTTCAACACCAGTCTAACCCTTGGCTCAGAGCAGGAATACACGGTAAAAACATTAGTAAATGCTATTGATACCCTGGCTATACAATTCCTTACTATTACCGCCAACAGAAACCAGTTTATTCAGCGCACAAGTTATAACGAGCGCATGGAAATTGAATCCTGCCTTAACAGTTTACTTAGTTGTTTACAGCAAACAAAAATGGAACTAGCGGATTTTCAGGATACTGCTTATACATGTGATCAGAATCTTGCACTGTTTTATACATCCGATAAAGATGAGTACCGCAGTTTAAAACTACTTGATGCGGTTCATTTTATCGATTTAATAAAACCATATTGTCGTATGCTTGAAATGATTATTGCACAGGAAAGAATACACGCTTTATCCGCTGTATTAGAAACTTTACTTAATAAAGAAAATACAACAATGATTGAGAAAGATAACGAATTAACCGAAGAGCAATCTAATGCTCTGGAGTTATCTCAATATTTAATAAGACAGGCCCTATAAAAATACGCAGTTAAAAATTACAGGTTTTTGTCACAAAGCTCTGAGCGGGTTTCATACATCTGCTCACAACGATACGCATCACGCCCTTCACGATAACAACGATTACGCTTGTGTAAGGCGTATTCCCTGCATTCTCCCCAGTTTGCTTTATTTACTGGAGAGCTCACTTTCTTCTTTTTCTTATCCCACGGATTATTGGATTTATAAGACGGTGAATCACTAGTCGACTGACCAAATTTAAGCTGATGCTCAGCCTTTATACGATTAAGGTTTGCTCCGCTGAGCTCGTGTTGGTTTTTCTTCTTATCTTCGAAAATTCCCTCCGCTAAAACTGTATTAGTAAAAACAAACAGTGATAAAAAAGAGGTCGCTAATATCGCTTGCCTGCTCATAAGAGCAATTTTTTTCGGAGTTCTAACGTTAATCATATGTGCCTCAAAGTTTATAACCCTATTTATACCAGCTAAAAAACACTTGTAAAGCGCTTAAGCAATAATCTGATCAGATAAAAATCAAACATCTGAGAAAAACGGTATTAATCTGTTTCTTATCACTGGCACTGATAATACAAGCAGAACCACTGCTCCTAGTAATGCTATTTCATCACTCACAAAATCATGTTGTTGCAACTGACTGCTATCAATTTGCACACTAAAATTAACCAATATCCACTCCAGCAACAGCCCCATCAACAGACTAACAACTGAAATACCCGTTAAATATATCAGCGTCACTCGACTGCCTAATTCCTTTTTAACTAATATTATGCCTGCGATATTGGTAGCGGGCCCCACCAGCAAAAACACCAGCACTGCTCCGGGAGATACCCCCGCTATTAATAAACCGGCTGCAACAGGTGTTGATGCAACGGCACAAATATACATCGGTATGCCTACCAGCAACATAATCAACATTGCCCCTAGCCCTTGCCCCCACTGAGCTAACCAGCCATCAGGAATAACCGTCATCATCAAACCTGCAAACACAATTCCGAAAGCCATCCATTTAGATATGTCGTCGAGTAAATCTGTAGCTGCATAATGTAATGCCTGGGTTAGCTTATTATTAAACTTCTTATTGCCAGACTCACAACAGTTACTCTCTGCCTGAGTTTCTGATGCACAACAATCAGATTTTGCAGGCTCACTGCAACAACTAACCGGGGCTTCTGTATCCGCATCAATATGTGATTCTAGTGCTTTATCTTTTACGAAAGCCACCATCATGCCTGTCACTATGGCACTCACCAATGCAGAAACAGGCCTGTATACAGCCATTACCGGCCCCATTAAGGCATAGGTAACCGCTACAGAATCTATACTGGTTTCGGGGGTGGAGATTAGAAAGGAAACGGTGGCTTCTTTTGAGGCCCCTGCACGGTGCAAACCAATCGCAGCAGGTAACACGCTACAGGAACAAAGCGGTACGGGCGCACCAAATAAAGCTGCTCGACCCACTGCTGAAAAACCCTTACCTCCCAGCCATCTTTTCATTGCATCTTCGGGCACATAGGCTTTTACCATACCAGCAGCCATTAAACCCACTAGTAACCAGATAGCTGTATCCAGATAAACGGCCCAGACATTCAATCCAAGTTGTTGAATAAATTCACTCATTATTTCAGTGTAACCCATCACCCTGTTTTAAGGTAAAATAGTCATTACTATTTGTAATGACTTTATATCAAGTTTAATTAATTATGAAACAAACAGAATTACTTTCTCCAGCTGGTACTCTTAAAAATATGCGTTATGCATTTGCTTATGGCGCAGACGCGGTTTATGCAGGTCAACCCCGCTATAGCTTACGTGTACGTAATAATGATTTCATGGAAGAAAATCTGGCAATAGGTATTAAAGAAGCACATGACCTGGGTAAAAAGTTTTATCTAACTTCAAATTTGATGCCTCACAACAGCAAAATAAAATCTTATATCAAAGACATGGCTCCCATTATTAAAATGGGCCCAGATGCCTTGATAATGGCAGACCCGGGATTAATCATGATGGTAAGGGAACGCTGGCCTGAAATACCTGTGCATTTATCAGTCCAGGCGAATACCGTCAATTATGCAGCCGTTAAGTTCTGGAAATCTATTGGCATAGAACGGGTGATTTTATCACGTGAATTATCGCTGGATGAAATTAAGGAAATCAGACAGGAATGCCCTGACATGGAGTTAGAAGTTTTTGTGCACGGTGCGTTGTGTATTGCATATTCAGGACGCTGCTTACTTTCCGGGTATTTTAATCATCGTGATCCGAATCAGGGCACCTGCACTAATGCCTGTCGCTGGGATTATAAATCAACACCTGCAGAAAAAAATGCAGAAGGAATTTATAAACCAAAAGAAATACCAGAGCAAACACCAGAACAAACCGTTAATTTTTCTGATATGGGTGATGCTCGTAACCCACACGCCGATGAAGTTATGTTTTTAGAAGAGGCTAATCGTCCAGGTGAACTTATGCCGGTAGAAGAAGATGAGCACGGCACGTACATTATGAACTCTAAAGATTTACGTGCAGTAGAGCATGTAAAACAACTGGTCGATATTGGTATTGATAGCTTGAAAATAGAAGGCCGAACCAAGTCACATTATTATGTGGCGCGCACGGCACAAACTTATAAAGAGGCTATTTTAGATGCCTCGAAAGGTAAAGAGTTTAATCCTGAGTTGCTAGGTGTACTCGAAAATTTAGCCAATAGAGGTTATACAGATGGCTTTTATCAACGTCACCACACCCATGAATACCAGAACTATATGCAGGGAAACTCTGTTAACCGACAACAACAGTTTGTAGGGGAAGTAATCGCTTACAACAAAGAAACCGGGATGGCTGATATAGATGTAAAAAATAAAATAACGGTTGGCGACAAGCTGGAGTTAATTAAACCATCAGGCAATGAAGACATCGTATTAAGTAACATGCAGGACATGCATGGAAAACCAATGCAGGAAGCCAAAGGTGGAGGTTATAAAATACGAATTCCATTACCTGAAGAAATGGCTGAAGTGGGCTTAATAGCACGTTATATTGATAAGCCAATATATACCTGAACAGTGACCACTCAACTTATTTTAAAAGACTAAGCTTTCACTGCATAGTACGACCTTTACCAATTAATCGCATAAGATAAGGCGTTTCATTAAATGCTTTTTCAATTTCTGCTTTTGATGCACTAACTTTTAATTTAAAATTAAGATTCATATCTGAAGCATCAAAGGTACCTGTTTCATACATTTGATCCATCACTTGCATATATACAGGTAAATTCGATAACTCCTGAATTGGCTGCCCATTTACAGCACATTTTGGACACCAGCTTAGAACATCCCACACATTAATAACATCACCGGGCGGTGCTAATTGACGACTAAATAATGGTGCGTATTCCATAGAAGGGAAATCGTCTGTCACTGCTTTAATTTCTACCGCATCCAACTTTGACAATTCACCCTGGCTCGACAAGAAGCTCCCAATCAGTTCTGTCAATGTTGCCATTTCAATTTTTTCCAAATCAGACTTAACTAATAAATTATCACTCATGGCTTTCTTTAACTGAACTGGATCAACTGTATTTTCAAGTTCTTTACGTCCCATCAATATAAAATCAGCACTGCCGCCTGCTAACATAACTGCATTGGGAAAAACACTCGTAAAAGACTTAATCATCGAATAGGTTAACTCTTTAGAAGTTTGTGTGTATGGCAGCCATTGCGTAACAAAACCTCCCTTCTTAAGTCTGTCATGTGCAAGCTGATAAAATTCAGTTGAATATAAAGCAGAAACACCTGCAAACACTATCGGTGGTGGCTCTAACGTTATCAAATCATAGCGCTCATCACTAAACATACGTAGATGCTGGCGACCGTCATTTACAAAAACATTTACTCGCTCATCATTTATAGCATTATCATTGGTATCAGAAAAATAACTAGCATGACTCAGTATATTTTCTGACAGGTCTACCAGATCAATATTCTTAAGATCTTTATGTAAGGTAGTCGCATGCAAAGTATTTCCCACTCCAAAACATATGACTAATACATCAGTTGGTTTCTCTATTTGCAACAGTGGAATATGCACAAATGATCTCATATATCTTTGCGACCCAAATGACGTGCTTGACATACTATGGCCATTTGTAAATAACACTTTCCCTCTATGAATAGCCCTATCATCTACAACCAGCACAGTTTCCAAAGTCCCTTCCTTACTAGCTAATGTGCGTTGTTCTATATTATTATTTGCATAAAAACTTTTAAAAACAACCCGATTATCTGGTTGATTACTCCATAAAAAAATAAAAACAGAAGGCACTACAAATGCAACAGCGATAACGGCAGGTTGCCACTGCCTTCCCTTCGACATCAAAGTTTTATCCGAAAGAACAAGCGGGATAATTGCACTCACCGCTATAGTCGTCAGTATTGTTATCCCAGCTCCAGAACCAAAATTTGGCAACAGATAAAAACCGGTAACCAAAGATCCCGCAACAGCACCCATAGTATTAGCAAAGTACATAAGTCCAGAGCGACTACCTACCTGAGCTTCTATTCTTTGCACATTTGCATTTGCCAATGGATAAGCAAACCCCATCATTATTGCCGGCAAACCAATAGTAATAATCGTTGCAATAGTTAACAATGAATACCTAATAACGCTTACATCATTACTCAGGCCTTTTGACTCCTCTATATCACCGCCAGCAAATAACAAACTCATTTCACGTACTAAATCGGCATCAATAACTATCAATCCAGAAATTGCAGATACTACAAATAAAGACTGGCTGAAAACATACAATAAAGTTGCATGGCCAAACTTACGATGTAGATATCCACCGCTGACTGATCCCAACCAGATGCCAATTAATATAATCATTAATAGAATTGAAAATACCGCACGGTATTGCCCAAAAATACTGGATAACACTCTAAACCAGACTATCTCCATTCCCATTGCTGCGAAACCTGATACAAAAATCGCAAAACCCGTTAACAAAAGCAAACGATATGCACCCGCATCCACTGGTACACTTAATCTAACTGGTTTAACAGGTGTTAAAGTTTGTATATCAGTTTCACGTGATTTTATATATTTTATAATTGCAATTGCGATTGTAAAATTAATTAAAACTGCAACTATCTGTGTAGCATACAGGCCTAAATTTGGAACCAGAAAAAAATCTACCGAAAAAGCGCCAATAGCCGCACCCAGAGTATTGATTCCATACAATGTCCCTATGTGCCAAGCCGACTGATCCAGCTGATTTCCAACGACAAAACGCACCAGTAAGGTTAAGGTCCCACCCATTAGAATAGTCGAAGGCATTAAAATTACGACAGCCATAAAATACCGATAAGCAAGCGAACTATTCGTTAATATATTCCAGCCCTGGGCATTTAACTGGTAACTTGAAATTGATGCAGAAAACACTTCTAACAAAGGTAAAGACAGGGCTATCAGAATTCCAAATAATGCTATAGCAAGTTCAAAAAATGCATACGCTTTTAATGGCCTATATTTATTCACCTGATGTGCTTTATCAGCCCAGCGCCCTGCTATGTAACTACCAATACCCAGACCACTCATAAACACAGCAATAACAATAGAGGCCGAATAGACAGAGTTACCAAATATATTTCCAAATTCTCTTACCCAGACAACTTGATAAATAAGAGCACTAACACCTGAAAAGAAAAAACAAAGATAAACAAGTAAAAATTTCATTATATACAAATCGTCCAGATTGATTAAGTAAGTTACATTTACTATTTAAATGACTTCGCAGACTATCATATAAATTACAGTTAAGAATTGAAAACTATATTTGTCTAAATCCGTATTGAATATTAACCTGACATAGTGATTTGTGCACAAAGCATAAACTGCTCACTTTGGACATTTTGTGGTTTAATGAGGGTTAACTGGTCCGCTGCATCAGGTAAGCGGGCCTTTCATGCAACAACCTTTACATCCGTCATCAATTATTAGTTATTAATTGTGATACATTTTTTCAATCGGGCTTGAACCCATTAATTTGCCATTGATTCTCTGCTTATTTTATTTATTTTTATGCGCCCTGTTTTTATCAGTCAACGTTTTAAGAAACATTGTAATATCATACACCTGCTGATCAGTAAGCTCTTTGTCTAATTGCAGCGTGCCCATTTTGCGTACAGCCTCATCGAGAGTTTTGATTTTTCCATCATGAAAATAAGGTGCTGTTAAAGCCACATTACGCAAAGATGCCACCTTAAAAACCATGCGATCATCTTCATCTTTAGTCAGTGTGTATATACCCAGGTCAGACTGGTTTTCGTATGGATTTTTCTTACCAAGAGTTTCATATGTCTCACCGCCCAGCAGTTTTCCGTCATGGCATGATTTGCAATCAACCTTGATAAAGGTTTTAAGTCCACGTAACTCGGTTTCGTTTAATGCATCCACATCACCATTGATAAAATCATCAAAACGGGCGGAGGTTATCAAGGTGCGCTCAAAGGCGGCTATGGCCTCGGCAATATTCTGATAGGTGATAGCGGGTTTATTTCCGGGGAACGCCGAGGCAAAAGCATTTTGGTATTCCGCAATACCGCTAATTTTCTTTTCAACTGTTAACTCGTCGGGCATGCCCATTTCGACAGGATTAAGTATTGGGCCTTTGGCCTGCTCAACCAGATCCTTCGCACGACCATCCCAGAACTGTCTGTCTTGCCAGCCTGAGTTCAATACCGTCGGACTATTGCGAGTTCCCTGCTCACCCTTTGCACCGGTTGATGTGGGTAGATTATCCACACCGGCAAAACCTTTTTCTAGACGATGGCAGGTGGCGCAGGCTTGCGTATCATTAATAGACAGGCGTTTTTCAAAATAGAGTTTTTTGCCCAGGGCGATACGTTCCGGCGTATCATTTTCTGATCCCGGCATAACATCTGGCAGGGCTGCAAAATAGCGGTTTGCCTGACGCATCAGTCGATCAGTATTGGCCGCGATAACCTCAGTTGTCGTTAGTAACAGAAAGGTTATAAGTATCCCGATATTATGTTTCATATTTACCCCTATTTTAAACCCACTGAATTGAAATGTCTGATAAATGACACCTAACAAATAACACCTGATAAACAGCAGTAGGCTCTAGTTATCTCTTGCATTAAGCCTGACCTGTCTGCTAATTATTCTCTAATGTTAGAAACTTAAGCCTCGATTATGGCGTGCTTTTATTGAGAATAAATGGCTGCTTTGTAGTGAAAGCTATTCTATTTTAAATATATGAGACATCACCTCACATGGGTGATATTGAACTACTTATTCCTGTAAAGCATAGCCATATTATGAATTTGTGCCAAACATAAACGTTACTAATAAACGTTACTAACTTTAAATTAGTCCAGCACGTGAGAAACAAGACCATCTGCTAACTTAGGCTCAAACCAGGTTGATTTCGGCGGCATAACTTCACCAGCATCTGCAACTAACATAAGGTCTTCCATGCTTGTTGCATACATAGAAAATGCAACTGCCATTTCACCACTATTAACCCGTTTTTCTAAACCTTCCAAACCACGTATACCACCCACAAAATCAATTCGAGAATCTGTTCGAGGATCTGTAATATTTAATACGGGGCCAAGTAAATTGCTCGCAAGTAAACTTACATCCAGTCGACCAACAGGGTCATTAGAAATGAACTCAGGTTTAATATTCAATTGAAACCAGTCACCATCGATATACATACCAAACTCATTTGGCTTTGCCGGTTTAACGGGGGCCGCTGTTTTGACACAAGTGAATTTTTCTTTTATTTTTCCGATAAAATCGTCTTTAGATAATCCGTTTAAATCCGTGACTACCCGATTGTAATCAAAAATTTTCATCTGCTTATGCGGAAAGATTACAGATAAAAAATAATGACTCATCTGCTCATCAGAGCCACCAATAGTTTTAGCCACCCTCGAAGCAGAAGCAGATCGATGATGTCCATCAGCAATATAAATAGCGTCCATTGCATCAAAACCTGAGGATAATTTATCAGCAACCTGCTGGTCTTCTACTACCCATAATGTATGCCCAATACCGTCATCAGCCAACAGATCATAGACTGGCGTTCCCTGCGCCACCTGATCAAGTAATCCATCAATTTCATCATCAGATTTATATGCCAGTAAAACGGGACCTGTTTGCGCATTTAATGCTTCTATTTGTGCAACCCTGTCATTTTCTTTTGCCGGACGAGTAAACTCATGTTTACGAATTCGATTGGTATCGTAGTGTTTTACTGATGCCGCAGCGACCAGACCTGTTTGCACGATATCCCCCATCTTTAAGCGATAGACATAATATTTGGGTGCACTTTCACGAATTAAAATACCGTCATCAATCAATTTTTGTAAGTTTTCTGCCGCTTTTGCATATACACGTGGATCATACGGATCCGTATCTTCTGGTAAATCAATTTCAGCTTTTGAGATATGCAAAAAGCTCATCGGTTTACCCGCTGCACGTTCCCGGGCTTCTGCGCTATTTAATACATCATAAGGCGGTGCCACTACGTCTTCTACACGTTCAGGAACGGGGCGTAAACCGGCAAAAGGTCGAATTAGTGGCATAGTATTCTCATTTAGTTAGGTTAAGTTATTAATCATTATAAGGTTTTGCACTGTAGCTTTACACTAACCAGATCGACCTTGATATGGCACAAATTTACCTAAAATATAATATTTATGAAATTCATATCTTCAAATCATACGATAGACTAAACTAATACATCCTGTTTTATAGGCTAATTCACACTTAAATTTATGAATAATTTTTTACAGAAACTTAAAGATGCCCCTCAAAGCATCAGCTTTGAAGATACTATGTCAACCATCGAGCAGAATTACAACTTCTCAGCCGCTGAGTTTAAAAATGGCGAACTATTGAATGCTGAGAATGAAAATAATGGTTCATGTAAAATATTTGCCTTTGCACTTATAAACAATTTAACAGAGCAGCAGACACTGCACTGCTTTGGTGATTATTATCGTAAGGATGTACTTGATAACCCCACTAATAACGACCATCAGAATATTCGTAATTTCATGAAAACAGGCTGGGCAGGCATAGCATTTAACTCAGAGCCGTTAACTGAAAAATAAGCACGACCTCTAATACATTATTTAGTTGCACATACAACTAAATAATGTTTCAATAAGCATTATGTTTGAAAAATGCATCTACTTTAATACTAACGCGCTTGCTCGCCAGATAAATAGAATCTGGGATGATGCATTTAAACCCTTTGGTTTATCTCCTGCGCACGCCTATGTACTACGTGTGGTTTTAGATCAACCAGGCATTTCAATGAAACAAATTGCCCTAGAACTTGAATTAGCTCCCTCCACTGTCACTCGATTTGTTGACAGCCTTATTAACAAAGGCTTTTTAACACGCTCTTTAGATAGTGAAGATAAAAGAGGCGCCAATATTTCACCTACTCAACAGGCAAAAAAAATTCATAAAAAACTGGAAAAAACTGGGCAGGAGCTTTTCAGCCATATGAATAATATCATTGGCAAGCAGGCATTCTCTGAGCTGGTGACAGGCATGCGAGACACCCGTAAGCAAATTTCTTAATGATTATTTAGTTTTTCAGTTAATCAATAAATTATAATTGTATGTACAAACAATAAAAAGGACGATATAAATGGTAATCTCAAACGAATTAATATGGCTTAGTATAATTACGCTTTTCACATCATTTATGTGGATCCCTTACGTTATTAACCGAATGGCCGAAATGGGTATCTGGCCAGCGATCTATAACCCACAACCCGACATACGACCAAAGGCACAATGGGCCAGGCGTATGATGCGCGCCCATGATAATGCTGTAGAAAATCTGGTTATATTCGCACCCCTGGTAATTCTTATAGAAATAACTCAATCACATTCTACCTATAGCGCCTTTGCAGTTGAGTTATATTTTTATTCACGACTAACCCACTTTCTTGCATTTACATTTGCCGTTCCAGTAATAAGAGTTCCGGCATTTCTATGCGGCTTTTTATCACAATTGATTCTCGCTTTAACTCTTCTAAATATAATATAAAAAAGGACGACTTATGATAAAACTATATGGTTTAGACGTTTCAGGCAATACTTATAAAATTAGACTTTTATTACACTTATTAAACATAAAATATCAGTTCATAAGTCTGGATATTAATAACAAACAACATAAAAGCGATGACTATTTAAAACTTAATCCCCGAGGTGAATTCCCCGTACTCAAAGACGAAGAAACAGTTATATGGGATTCACAGGCAATACTGGTCTATCTGGCAGTGAAGTATAGCTCGACACCTAAAGATGATCACTGGCACCCTAAAAACGCGACTGAGATGGCACATATTACACAGTGGTTAACTGTAGCAAACGGGGAAATATTTAGTTCTCTGGGAAAAGCCAGATCCAGACTTAAATTTGGCTATGAATGTGACCTTGAGCTCGCCCAGGCTCAGGGAAAATCAACATTAGAGTGGATTGAAAAGCATTTAAGTAACAGACACTGGCTTGCGACAGATAAACCAAGCATAGCCGATATAGCCTGTTATCCATATATTGCTCTTTGCGAAGAAGGCGGGGTTTCAATCGACGGTTACCCGGCAATACACGCCTGGTTCCAACGGATTAAATCATTAAATGGCTATATAACCATGCAGGGCATTAAGGATAGATAAAGTAACTAATAGCCGTTAGAATTGAGGAATATGAATATAAAGGACTCACCATGAATAAACGCAACATGAATTTTGGTAGCATTATATTAACCTCAATCGCATTTATTATTTTAAGTGGCTGCTCATCGTTATCTGTGAATTACGACTTTAATCAGCAAACAGACTTTACTAAATATAATACTTTTGACTGGTTACCGTTTCCTAAAGATATGAAAGTGGACGAGTTAAATCGGGCGCGCTTTATTACAGCTGTTGAAGACAACCTGGCTGCAAAAGGCATAAATCAAAATACCTCAAATCCTGATTTTGTAATCGCCACCCACTTTGGTAAAGAAAACAAAGTTGATATTACTAACTGGGGCTATAGCTATGCACCTAGAAGTTATTACAGTGGATATGGTTATCGCCACCCTGGAAACTATGGTTATGCTGGCTCATATGCAAGTACAGGCGGTGTAAGTGTTTATGAATATGAGCAGGGAACATTAATTCTGGACGTGGTAGATGCTAAAACCAGAAAACTTATCTGGCGTGCAACCGCCAAGGCAATTATTAGCCCGGCATCGACCCCTGAAAAACAGACTGAAAAAATTAAAAATGCGGTACATGAAATTTTAAAGAGCTTCCCACCTAAATCTAAAAACACTGAAGCCCAGGCAACCTCTACAGACCGCACATACTAATCAGCTAACTGGGTAATGTAATCTAGCATTACCCATGTTTTACTTACACCTGAAAATTAAAAAGTATGTCGAGTTCCAAAACTAAAATGATAATCTTCATCTTCAAAACCATAACCAACATCAGCTCTTAAATCCAGCTTAACAAAAGCTCTTATTTTCCAGCGCAAACCAAAACCTGCACCCACATTTAAAGCCTGATGAAAAATTTCACTTAATTGATCATATGTATTACCAATATCAATAAAGGTCACATAACGAATAACCGGGTAATCAGCTTGTGGAAACATATACTCAAAATTAGTTAGTACTAATGCATTCCCCGTAAATCGATTATTTTCATAACCTCGCAAGTCATCACTACTACCCAGGCTAAAAGCATCTTCACCCAAAAACTGCTCATTAGAATGCCCTATTTGCATTTGAACATTCAAATTAGAAGAGGGGTGTTTCTCAAACCTGTAATAACTGACGTAATATAAAAGATGTTTTGTGAACTCAGATTCACTACCCAGCGACTCATGTGACCAGTCTAATTTATAACCATAAGCTTTACCGCCTCGATTAAATTCATAATTATTTATATTCCTGTAACCTACATCAGCACCTAAAACGACTGCATCAATATTTTCAGAATCAGCACTGACAATGGCATTTTCAAACAATCGTGTCTGATATAAAACACTTGCCCCGGCAAACCAGCCTCGATTTCGACCTCTCTCATTTAACCATCTGGAAACTGCAAACCTAAATAAATCATCCTGCATATCAATCAGGCCATCACTATCATCAACATCATTTTCGGTTTGCAATGTTAAGTCAATATTGTATGCACTGTTATTCCAGTTAGGATAAAAATACCTGAACGAATAACGACTCTCACCAATGCCACCTGTAGAACCACGGTCTTCGGCTAAAAATCGAGTTTCATGATTTAACCCAAAAACATTATCCCATTTAAGCTGTATGCCGACATGTATTTCATCATCATCAAGTTTTAATCTGGGTATAACTAATAAATAATATTTCTCTTCAACAACAAAAATAACATCAACCTGAGAAGTAACCGGGTTAGCTTTTAAAACTGTATAGTTTTCTTCAAGATAATAGTGCACAGATTTAAACAGGCCGAGATCCATGATCGCCTGCCTGGATTTTTCAAGTAACTCATGATTTAACTCATCCCCCGGTGCAATATAGATTTCTCTATTAAGCACAGAGCTCTGAGTTATTTCATTTCCCTTATAGTGGACATGATTAATAACCGACACAGCTTCTACAGTAAAACTGCAAAACGATAGTATCAGCCATAAAAGTGTTTTCGTTTTCTCCATAATTTTTTAGACAGTATATCTTCACCCTGATGCAATGCTAAACCCATCAGTACAAATGCCGTTCCAACATAAATACTGATACTAATGATTTCGTCATTTGCCACATGGCCTATCCATAAGGCAGATATGGGTGTAATCAGGGTAATTAAAGCCACACTGGATGCTGGCAGGTGTTTTAACAGGTAATAATAACTAACAAATCCAAATACAGAACCTACTACCCCTAAATAAACAATAGACCATAACGCCTTCATCGGAATTTCTTCCGGTAAAGGAGGTGCAAATATCAGATATACGGTAAAAAACAATGGCATAGAAAACAACAAACCCCCTGCAACCAATGATAGTGGCTGAACTTCAGTTTTAATGCTTTTTATCCATACAGCACTTACAGAATGAAATACAACTGCTGATAAAACTGACAGCACTCCATAAATATAATCTTCCCCTGTTGATATCCCTTTATAAAAAATGATAAGCAGGCCCAGCAAGCCGGCTATTGAGCCAATTATTTTTAACTGATTAAAACTATTTTCATGTATGAAACGCCATGCAAAATACCCCGTCACGATTGGTGACAAACCAAATATTACCGATATCAGTCCAGAGGAAATATATTGCGCCCCCCAGTATACCGGCATCATGCCGCCAAAAATAGCAAGTGCAGATGCAATGTACACCTGACGCGCCGCTTTATTCATTTCCAGTTTTTTATACTTCAGTAATGCAAGAGCTATAGCCAATACTGCCCCTATACTCATTCGTAAAACAATACCAAAGATATAACTTACACCTTCACCACTCCATTTAATTGCGATCGGTGTTGTTGACCATATAACAATAACGGCAAAAAAAGCGGCCGCGATAACAATATGATGATATTTTGACTGGTTGCTATTCATTAATTCCATTACCTGTATCCCTGTAATAGCCACCAAGAACGAAAAAAGCCACAGACTTTTTCGTCTGTGGCTTTTAAAATTTTTTTAAAGTTCTTAAAAATTATAAAATCAATACACAGACACAATATTCACACCACATAATATGCGGGCGATTTGCTACTGAGTTAATTTTTCGTTGATCTATAATCATATTCATAGACTGTGGTAATTTTTTAAACCTGTCAAGTCATTATTTATGAGGATTTAAATTTAATTATTAATAGTTTTCAGGTGCATCTCAGGATGAAAGTAAATCTTTCTATATCAACATAACAAATGTTGCCAGTTCACGCTCAAAAAACATGAATTTCAGATGATTTACCCCTCGGATAAGTGGTGTTACTATGTCCGCTAATAAAATATCTGGCTTTAGCTATGGAAAAGATAAAAAACACGGAATTAATTCAGTCTATTATTCGTCTTTGCATTGGCCTGCTGACATACCTATACATCGCAGCAGGCATAGATAGTGGCTATTTTGACGCCTCTCACAATACGCTTAATAATTTCACAATTGCTTTTTTCTGCTATAGCTTTATTAATATTTTAAGTATTCTATGGATTCCTACTAATACTCCACGTCGTTATTTAGCTCTCACCATTGATATTGCCAGCACAACTTTTTCATCATTTTTAACCGGTGGCATTAATAGTGTTTACGTACTGGTATATTTATGGATTTATATTGGTTACGGCACCCGCTACGGTTTAAAGTTTCTAAGTGTGGCCGTAATACTTACCCTAATTGGTTACAATATTCTTTTATTAACTGAAGATGCATGGCATTTATTGACTCTTGAAGCCATCGCTTTTTTACTTTTAATCATTGCACTACCTGCATACTTATATTCTATGCAAAAACGCCTGATGACAATCGCCGAAAAAGCCGATTCAAACAGTGTTGCTAAAACTGAATTCTTATCTACCATGACACACCAGATTAGAACACCTATTGGTGGTATTGTTGGGATGATAGATCTTCTCAACAAGACTAGTCTTAATGTTCAACAAAAACAATACTTACAATCATTAAGTCAATCCAGCCATTCTTTACAGGAAATTATAGAAGATATTGTAGATTTCTCGAGCATAGAGGATGGGAAAATACCCATCACTCAATCAGGGTCAAATCCGCGTACATTAATTGACAGCCTGGTACATAGCCTGGCAGCGCTTGGTCATGAAAAAGAACTTGAATTAACCTGTTATATCGACCAGTCATTTCCTGAAGAAGTGTATATTGATGCACAGAGATTTAGGCAATTATTATCCAACTTAATCCGCTATGTTATTGATCACAGCACATCAAAAGGCATATATATCCATGCACACGCTGGTAAAACCTCCTCTAACGAACATCTTAATGCCAATATAGAAATAAAATTTCAACAAAATACTGATCTTGATCATTTACACTCAAACCAGATACCGGAAACAAATGACGCATTACCCTTACGTATTGGATATCAATTAACAAGGTTAATGAACGGCATCTTTGAAATTCAATATAATGAAAAACATGACATCTGTTTTAATTTACATTTCAACTGGCAAAAGCTGAATAGTTCAGAAAAAGAAAAGCCTTATTTTCCTGAAAATAAACGTGCTCTAATTTATGATGCAGATAAACTTAATTTGGATGTGCTTGAAAAATATTGCCAACAACTTGGTATAGAAGTCTACTCTACTTCTGGCGAGGACAACCTGATAGCACATATTATCTGGAGCCATGAGAAAGAACGCCCTTTCGATATTATTATTCTAGGTGAAAACCGCAAGCATAAAAATTGCTATGATCTTGTTTCTCGAATCCGTAATGAAGCGAAATGTAATATACCTATTTTATATGCATCCTATATGCACAGCATTGAGCAAATTGAGTATGAAAGCCTGGCAGGCATTCAGGCCACTGTTATAAAACCGGTATCGCTAGATATTTTAAAAACAACTTTATTAGAATTACTCAATCCAAATACAGCAGGCTTTGAAAGCCTGACTCAAAAACCTGTATCTCTGAATATATTAGTTGCTGAAGACAATGAAATTAATGCAAGTGTTGTATACAGCCATTTAACTGATCTCGGACACAATGTAGACATAGCCACCGATGGCACAACCGCACTTTATGCCATGCATAAACATCATTACCACCTGGTACTAATGGATATCAGTATGCCCAATATGAACGGCATTGAAGCGACACGCCAATGGAGACGCCTGGAGGCGCAAAATACGCACCTTCCAATAATTGCTTTAACAGCTAAAGCGACCGCAGAAGACCGAGATCTTTGCTTAAACGCCGGTATGGATGACTTTCTAAGCAAACCCGTTAATGAGTCTCAACTAACAGAGACCCTGTCGAAATACACCAACAATGAGAAAAACCTCTAGATATGCGAAATATAATTAATGCCCCTTATAAATGAGTATATTTAAAAACCCGTTTTATGGCATTATTCACCTCGGACATGTCCCAGTGACTTTACTGGCATGTATTTAGTTAAAATCTACATATTATCTGCTACCAGAATACTCAGGACTGACTTATGAGCATCACATCTTTTCTACCCCCTGTACGCACTCTCATGGGCCCAGGCCCCTCAGATGTACACCCTCGTATATTAAGTGCTTTAGCGCGCCCAACCATCGGTCATCTCGATCCATTATTTGTCAATATGATGGATGAAGTAAAAGGCATGCTGCAATATGCTTTTCAGACAAAAAATGAGCTAACTATTCCTATTTCAGCTCCCGGTTCTGCCGGTATGGAAGCCTGTTTTGTAAACCTGGTTGAAGCTGGTGATAAAGTTATCGTTTGCCAGAATGGTGTATTCGGCGGCCGCATGAAAGAAAATGTTGAACGCCTGGGCGCAACGGCCGTTATGGTAGAAGACGAATGGGGCAAAGCTATTGACTGCAATAAAGTTGAAGAGGCCTTAAAAGCGAATCCAGATGCAAAAATTCTTGCTTTCGTACACGCTGAAACCTCAACAGGTGCCCAGTCAGACGCTAAAACACTATGTGAATTAGCCCAAAAACATGACTGCCTGACTATTGTTGACGCTGTTACCTCTCTAGGTGGAACAGAATTACGTGTTGATGACTGGGGTATAGATGCGATTTACTCTGGCACTCAGAAGTGCCTTTCCTGTACTCCGGGCATATCACCGATTAGTTTCAGCAAAAAAGCAACTGACGTTATTTCTTCTCGTAAAACAAAAGTAACTAGCTGGTTTTTAGATATGAATCTGGTTATGGGTTATTGGGGCGCAAATACTAAACGTGCTTACCACCATACTGCACCGGTTAATGCCCTGTATGCATTGCATGAATCACTGGTTATGTTACAGGACGAAGGTTTAGAAAATGCATGGCAGCGCCATGCGACTAACCACCTGGCATTACGTGCGGGTCTTGAAGCTATGGGTTTAAGTTTCGTTGTTGACGAAGCAGACCGTTTACCACAATTGAACTCAGTTACAATTCCTGATGGTGTTGATGACGCGGCAGTTCGTACCCAGTTACTAAGTGAATTCAATTTAGAAATTGGTGCTGGTTTGGGTGCTCTTGCAGGCAAAGTATGGCGCATTGGTTTAATGGGGCACACTTGTCGCGCTGAGAACATCATGCTTTGTTTAAGCGCATTAGAAGCTGTTCTAGGTGATGCGGTTAAACCAGGTGTTGCTATTGCAGCCGCACAAAAAGTACTAGCACCATAATTACCTGAGTCACAATTAAATATTAAGTTAGTGCCAATACCTGCTTCACTTTCGGCAGGTATTAGCCTTGCTTTATTGCTTTAAATAACAGCATTTTCAGTCAATAAACCTTCATTTTTCACCTAAGAATTTTCTCTTATTATTTTCAGTTATTTTTATTCATCATAACGCCTTATTCTTCCTCCAAAGACAGCTAAATCGCTATAAGGTATACTTTAAGTTATGAAAATATATCTTGTAGGCGGTGCGGTTCGCGACCAACTTTTAAACTATCCCGTAAAGGAAAAAGACTGGGTAGTGGTAGGCGCGACAGTTAATGAAATGTTAGAACTTGGCTACCAGCAGGTAGGCAAAGATTTTCCCGTTTTTTTACACCCGGAAACAAAAGATGAACATGCCTTAGCTCGTACTGAGAGAAACACTGCCCCGGGTTACAGAGGCTTTGAAGTACACGCGTCACCTGAAGTCACCCTGGAAGAAGATTTAATACGCCGAGACCTGACGATTAATGCTATAGCCAAAGACGAAGACGGTAATATCGTTGATCCCTACAATGGTCAGAATGATTTAAAATTAAAATTACTACGACATGTCTCATCTGCCTTTAGCGAAGACCCCGTCCGCATATTAAGAGTCGCTCGCTTTGCTGCGCGTTATGCACATTTAGGTTTTACAGTAGCCGATGAAACGCTGCAGCTCATGCAGAAAATGGTAAAAGATGGTGAAGCAGATGCTCTGGTTGCTGAACGTGTATGGCAGGAATTTAATAAAGCTTTAAGTGAACGAAACCCGGAAGTTTTTATACAGATTCTGCGCGACTGTCACGCCCTTAAAATAATTTTACCTGAAATAGATGCCTTATTTGGTGTCCCTCAGCCAATAGAACATCATCCGGAAATCGATACCGGCATTCACACTTTAATGGTATTGCAGCAAGCATCATTATTAACTAAAGACCCGGCAACACGCTTTGCTGCTTTATGTCATGATTTAGGAAAGGCACTAACACCTAAAGAAAACTGGCCAAGCCATCACGGACATGAAGCCCTGGGCGTTAAACCGGTTAGAGAATTGTGTAATCGCTTACGCATCCCCAATAATTTCAAGGAACTGGCCTGCATAACAGCAGAATTTCATTTACATGTTCACCGTGCATTTGAAATTAAAAAGTCTACTTTATTAAAAACCATAGAAAAATTAGATGGAATGCGCAAACCCGAAAGATACGAGCAATTTTTAATTGCCTGCACTGCGGATATTCGAGGCCGCCCTGGTTATGAAGATCACCCATACCCACAGGCAAATTATTACCGCGACGCATTAAAAATAATTAAATCCGTTGATATACAGGTATTAAAAGAAGCGGGGTTACAGGGAAAAGAAATGGCCAGCGCCATTCATACTGCACGGCAGTCTGCTTTAAACAAACAATTAAAGACACCTGAAAATATTTAAATTTGCATTTTCATATACCATATAAAAATGTAAAACAGCATGTAAATTTTTCTGACTTACAATACAGTCAATATTGAGAAAGCTAACTGGCAATCACCATTATGAAAATACGCCTATCACTACACCTGCTGATCTTAATATATTAATTAACTGGGCATTAGAAGACGTGCGGGAAAACTATTTTATCTCTTTAATCCACATCTTTTTAAAGATAATTATAAAAAATTACAACTTAATCTTGATTTACAATTTTCTCTGTATAGTTTTACCCTCAGAAATTTTAGGATATTCGCTGAAAAGACCTGCATCAACACCCGTTAAAATCACTTAATTATTAATGAATTTTTAATTTCACAAAATCATTCAATAACAAAATGAATTAATACCAGGCGGTTTTTTCTTACATCTTTAATTTGTTGTAAGCCCACAAACCAATCAAGCCAATTCCAAACAACCATACACCCACAGGTAAAGGGACCGGTAAAACTTTGTTATAAGTAAGCGATATGCCGGTAATTTCTGACTCCTTAGAAGACACTCTAAAACCACTCATTGAGTTTTCATTCGTCATCATCACTGGCAGCGACCATGTATTATTCGTTGTAATCACATTCTGTTTTAAACCATCAAAATCGAAAGTTGTCACAATAACGGGAGCATTATCACTTGCACCCATAAGATAAAGACCCGTAACAGAAACAGCGCTTGTATCGAAATAAAATACAGCATCTCCTAGCCCACTACTCTGAATAGTTGTTGAACTATCTGTAAACATGGATTTTTTTATATTAAGCTTTCCATTTGTTGTTAATTGAGTAAATTCATTGAGATAAAGAACATCTCTTTCCACGATCGCTCCGACGGGCAACGTATTAAAATCTACCGATGACGTAACATCAAAAGACAATGTTGATGAAAACAACGCAACTATTGCAATAACGGTGAATAACACCTTCATTTATACATTCCTTAATGATTCAATATAGACTGTAACTGTTTTTCAGTTGCAACAATTATCAGAAATTATATTTTACAGGGTTAGATTAAACTTAATAGACACAGAGTTATTTTATTAGATAAAAAGATGTTGTTTTTAATTAAAATTTTAAATGGAATAAATCACTAGAATAAGTAATTAATATGGAATAAAAAATAAAATGCCTCATTGTTTAAAAAGCACCTGTCTTAATAGTTCAGGAATCTAAAGTACTCCTAACACTCATCGCCAAATCCTTACGTGTATAAGGCTTTAACAATACAGCTGAATCCAGCCCAGATGGTGAATCGACATTTTTACGAGAAGCATATCCGGTAGCCATAAGCACCTTTATGTCGGGTTTTATTTTCATTACCTGTTTAGCTAACTGAAATCCGTCCACACTTCCTGGCATTACTACATCACTGAACAATAAATCTATTTTATTTACATCTTTATTTTTAATAATATCGATTGCCATAATTGAGTTTTCGGCAACATGGACTGTATAGCCAAGACTAGTAAGGTATATTTTTGCCAGTTCTCGTAAGTCATCTTCATCCTCCACCAACAATATACTTTCATCTCCACCAGGCAAATTTTCTTTACTTACTGATATATTTTTCTGTTTATTATCCTGTATCGCCTTAGGAAAATATATTTCCACACAGGAGCCTTCACCCAACTCAGATATTATATTAATTGCCCCTTTTGCTCTTTCAATAAAACCGAACAACATTGACATACCAAGGCCCGTTCCCTTACCCACTGTTTTAGTAGTAAAAAACGGCTCAAATATATGCTCTAAAACATTCTCTGGCATTCCAGTACCTGTATCTAAAACACTTAATTTCACATACTCACCAGCAACTAAATTACTAACATGGTACGAAATCGCACTTTCCAACAGTATATTTTCTGTTCTTATTTCAAGAACACCACCGTCTGACATTGAGTCTCGTGCGTTAATAACAAGATTTAATACCGAGTCCTGAAATTCTCCATTATCTGCCATAACATCCCAAAGATCTGTTGAAAACTGGAGCTTCAACTCGATTGATGGCGTGATAGAGCGTTGTAATATATTTTGCATATTCAAAAGACTTTCATTTAAATTGAATGTTATTTTATTAAATTCCTTCTTTCTTGAGAAATCAAGCAAGCCTTTGGTTAGTTCGGCACAACGTTGCGCTCCTTTTGTCGCCGAATCAATCCATGAATGAAACCGTTCGCCCTCACTTGTACTGCCTTTTAACATTTCCAGATAACCAAGTACGATGCCTAACTGATTATTAAAGTCATGAGCAATACCCCCGGAAAGATGCCCTACCGCCTCCATTTTTTGTGAGTGTCGTAACGAATTTTCTAATAGTTTCTGGCTCGTTATATTCTGCGCAAGACCTTCAATAGCAATCACTTCATTTCGTGAATTAAGGACGGGAGTATAGGTAATACGTAAATTGCAGATTTCATTTTTTGAATTATATACATCGACTTCACATGCCGGTGCCTGCATTCCTCTATAAACTTTAATTAAATTATTTCTAAGGTTATCTTTTGCTTCATTATTAATAACAATTTTTTTATTTTTTTCTATAAATTCATTTTTCTTATATCCGAGACAATTAGTTACAGAAGGACTTACATAACTATATTTACCATCTTCATTGAGAGTAAACATAAAAAACTCATCACTTAAATTTTCAACTAGTTGGCGATGTTTTCTTTCACTATTTCGAAGTTCGGTATTTAATTTATATTCTTCTGTTACATCATGAAATACCAGAATGACTCCAATTAAACTTCCTTGATCATTACGTATAGGTGCTGCACTGTCTGCTATCTGAAATTCCTGACCATCATCTGCAACTAGAACTGTATGTTCCGCAAGGCCAACTATTTCTCCACTAGCAATGACCCTGGCAACTGGATCTTCAACTTTTTCACCTGTATCTGAATTATGAATTTTAAATACATTAACAAGAGGTCGCCCGCGTAATTCATCTTCTTCAAGCCCTAAAAGCTTACTGGCAACTGGATTTACCCGTTCAATCACTCCCAATGCATCTGTAGTAATAACGGCATCACCAATCGAACTCAACGTTGTTTCTGTTCTTTCTTTCTCTTCTGATAATTCTTCAAATATTCTTGCATTATCGATGGCTATACTTACCTGGTTCGCAAATATCTGTAATAAGTCAAAGTCTTGCTGCGTAAAGGAACCTCCTCCCTGCTTACCCAATCCAGACAAACCGCCTACTATTTCACCACGCGCCATTAACGGCACTAATAGAGCAGACTCCATACCCTCTTCCCATGACACTTTTTCATTCATTGACCATGGCAAATCTTTGGCAAAAATTAATGGCTTCTGATTACTTAAGACCCAGCCACACATACCTGTAGACACCGGAAAAGTCACATTCAATATGTCCGCTGCATTTTTTCCAACTGCAGCCTGATACGTATACTTATCTTTTTTCGAATGTATAACTGGAATGGTTAACGTTTCAGCTGAAATAACTTCCCTTGCTTTGACTGCAACTGAATATAATAATTTTTCAAGATCTAATTCAGTAACAAGCTCGTCCGTCACAGTTTTTATAAGCCCAAGTTGACGCCTGGCAATATTCAATTGCTCTTCAAGGATTTCTAGTTTTTCTCTTGGCTTTTTCGACATAATGAGTGGAGTACTAAAACGTTACATTATAGTGCGATTTACTTACATCTACTGCGTAACTACTAACACCTGAAACTTCAGCTTTGACTATTAAGTCATTTTCGGTATCCAGCATTAAGATATCAACACAAGGCTGGCATATTTTAAATGTAACCCCAAGATTATCTGCTTCTTTTACCAGGCTTTCTAAAGAGGGAGCTCCCTTACGACGCATTATATATTTAACGAATCGAGAGCCTACGCCTAAATAGTTTAGCTGACTTAATGGTAGTAATTCGTTTGAGTGGGAATTTAAAAATGGCACAAAACGCTGTAGTATTAAATCAGTTTCTAACACACGGCCAGGAGCCGGTTGTATTTTTTTAAATAATTTTTTAAATCGATACAATAAACTTCGTGGTTTCTTTATTGAATTTACGCCATAAAAGATAAACCACATATTGACTTTCTCCCCCATAGAGGCCAACGCTAGAGCCACTTCGAATGCAGGGATCGCTTTATCAAGCTCACCACTCACCAACAATATAGTTGCGCTTTTTCCTATTGTTTTTGACATATTTATTCTTCTGGCTCTGATATTTTAATTATAATTTCAATCATTCGACCATCTTGTGGTTTAACACTAATTATTTCATGTTGGTTTAACTCACAAAAGTCTCTTACTCCCTGCTCAAAAATTGGATCATCACCTAAAACTCTTAATGTTTTACCAGGCGTAAGTAAACCAACAGATTTAGATAATGATATCAGCGGCATTGGACAACACATACCGCAAACATCGAGGCTATCATCAGATTCACTCATATTTTTAGCTCTCTATTATTTACAACTAAATCACAGGAAAAAATGCTATTAGACGCTGGCCTATATAATTTAATAATAGACTATATTTATAAATTGATCAGCTATTCAATACCGGTATTAATTAAAATTAATACCGTATGACCTTACTTAAGATCATGTTTAACAAGCTAATAATGTTCCTGATATAAGACTGGTTAATGATTGCTGGCTGACTGGTAACTTACGAACGAAGCATTACAGACTGTTGAGGTTACTTCTGAAAGGATAACAATTTTGTTTCAAAGTAATAAAGCACTTTGGGAAATGGTGTTTTCATCAGTGACCAGGCAAGTAAAACGCCCACCGTATTAGCCATCATGTCATTGATGTCAAAGACCCGATATCCCGTGAGGTCCTGCAAAAATTCTAAAGAAACCCCCATCAATATTAGTAAAACGCCACACTGTGATATGTTTTTTCTAACATGGTATAACTGCATAAACCAGCCCATTAAAACGAAGTAACCTAAGGTATGCATATATTTATCAAAAAAATTAACATCAACGTGTATTGGGTTAGGCGTTAGCGAGCTATAAACAACATAGGCCACTAAAGCATAACCCATAAACAGCCATAACCATCTGTACTTCAGAGCGGGATTTTTTTCAAACATTAGCAAACATCATAAATAAAAACAGTGCCAGAATGATACGATAAATCACAAATGGCAACATCCCCATTTTTTCTAATAGCTTTAGAAAATAATGGATACAGAAATAAGCACTAACACCAGATAATAAAGCGCCTAACATTAAAGGCTGCATATCATCTAAGGTCGCTTCTTTTAAGTAATCCAGTGTTTTTAAACCACCCGCTAACATAATTACTGGAATAGATAGCAAAAATGAAAACCGAGCAGACGCTTTACGACTCAAGCCTAAAAACAAACCTGCGGTCATCGTTGCACCTGACCTGGATGTCCCGGGTATTAATGCCAATGCCTGAGCCAAACCAATAAATAATACATCGGTCCATCGAAGTGAGTACTCATCTCGCTTTTCACGTCCTTTAACATCTGCCCACCATAAAAGTAATGCAAACACTAAAGTTGCGGTAGCTAATACTTCTGGCGTCCGTAAGTGCATCTCAATAAAATCTTTAAAGAACAATCCGGCAAGACCTACAGGAATGGTACCAAACAGTACTGCCCAGGCCAGCTTCGCATCCTTATCAAGCCCTTTACCAACAACTGAAACGCTCCATGAGATTGTCATTTTTGTAATTTCCTTACGGAAATATAATATCACTGCCGCTAATGTTCCAACATGAACCGCTACATCAAACGCTAAGCCCTGATCTTCCCAACCCGTTAATATTGGCACCAGTATAAGATGTGCCGAACTTGAAACGGGCAAAAACTCTGTTAACCCCTGCACTAATGCTAGTACCAGTATTTGTATAAAATCCATTATTTACTCTTAATTAATATTTAACTAACAACTATTTCGTTTTTATATTTAATCTATAATCTGAAATAATTAACTTTTATAACCTATAACGAAAATCCCGTAACTCGAAGCCTGGTACATTTTCCTCTAACCCTTTTGATAAGCCAATTACTTTAAATCGCTCCCCCATCTCTCCAGGCAAACTCAAAGTTTTCATTTGTTGTACCATCTGCAATCGCTGTACTTCTGAATTAGTAGATGTATTTTCAACAATTTCCGCAAGTCCTGAATTTATTAAAAAATTACCCTGCGAGGTAAATCCATCTACATCAAAACCATTTTCAATAGCCGCTTCTGCAATCTCTGTGAAATCAACGAATGCAGTTAAGTCCTGCAGCCCTGGGTACCACAATGGCGCATCAATTGAACGATGTCGATAATACCCCAGAAAAGATCCCATGTGTCTCTCTTCAGTATAATATTCACTACGCGGATAACCATAATCAATTAAATAGACTGCGCCTTTTTCAATACAATGAGCAAGTGATTTTATCCAGGGATTTATATTCATATTTAGCTCACTGGAATATAAAACATCATCTCTATTAATATCTAATATATCTATTTTTTTAACTAACTCTTCATCTGCTTCACGATAACTTAGTTCAAGCTTCTTATCTTTTATCTCTACACCTAATTCTTCTATATTATTATTGGTAAGTCTAAATCGCTTAACAGGCATTGCATCAAGCACTTCATTTGCAATTACAATTGCATTTAATCGTGATTCAGGCAACTTTGTTAACCACTGAACACGGGTTAGTAATTCAGGCGCTATTTGATAGATAGTATCTCTTTGTCGTTGTTGCAACTCTGCACTTAATTCAATTATGAAATACTTTTCTGGAAGGCTAGCCTTTTTCTGCAATGCCCGCAATAATTCTGCCGCCAGTTTTCCTGAACCAGCGCCAAATTCTATAATCTTAACTTCGGGTATTGTTTCAATTAAAGTAGAAATAGGCTTTGCTAAGGTTTGCGCAAATAAAGGACTAACTTCCGGTGAGGTAATAAAATCACCCTGCTCACCAAATTTTTGAGCGCCCCCACTATAATAACCCAGGCCAGGATAATACAGAGCAAGCTGCATATAGTGCTCGAAGCCAATCCAGCCCCCGGCTTCTTTAATGACTTGCTTTATGACCTCAACCAGCTTCTGACTCTGCGCAATCTCTTCAGTGGTGGGTTCAGGTAAATCCAGTGTATGCATTAATGTTACAATATTTGAAAATAATAAACGGCATTCTATCATGCAAAATAATTCAGATCCCAAAACAGCACTCATCACTGGAGCTGCAGCTCGAATCGGTGCAGAGATAGCCCGTACTCTACATGCTGCGGGCATGAATATCGTTATTCATTACCGCTCCTCTGCTAGCAAAGCAGAGGCTCTGTCTAATTCGTTAAATGAGATCAGGGAAAACTCTGCTCAAGTCCTTCAAGCAGATTTACTGATCACTCAAACACACGACACTTTAGTAGAAGGAGCCGCTTCTATATGGGGCGGTATAGACGTACTCGTTAACAATGCATCCAGCTTTTACCCTACTCCCGTGGGTACAATCACTGAAAAGCACTGGGACGATCTAATGGGCAGCAACCTCAAAGCTCCTATCTTTTTATCTCAGGCTGCCACACCCTACTTACAAAAAAACCAGGGATGCATTATAAATATTGTCGATATACACGGCTTCCGCCCCATGAAGGAACACCCGGTATATTGCGCCGCAAAAGCAGGACTTGCCATGATTACCCAGTCATTAGCAAAGGAGCTTGGCCCCGAAATACGCGTAAACGGCGTGGCTCCCGGCGCCATTATGTGGCCCAGTACTGAATTAGACCCGGACGTTCAGGCGTCGATTCTTGAACGCACATCCTTAAAACGACAGGGTTGCCCGCAAGACATTGCTAATACGGTAAAATTTTTAGTAATGGATGCACCTTATATAACTGGGCAGGTCATCCCTGTTGATGGAGGGCGGAGTTTGAATATCTAGCTATAAGAAAGTAGAAATGACTCTGAAGCAATGTCAGTGATATCAATTATGGGACAGAGCGCCAAAGCGGTGGTCAATCCCCGAGTGAAGTACAGCATCACTGTTTTAATTTACTTTTAGATAATGCACACTGAATAAGTTATCTTTATCAACCCAGGTTTTCACACTTGAAAAGCCTGCTTTTTCAGCTAGATCCTGAAAATGTTCAATCGTGTATTTATGAGAATACTCAGTCAGTATTGTTTGATCTTTTCTAAAGTTAAATACCTGATCATCTATTGTTACCTGCTGATCCTGCAAACTCACCAAATGCATTTCAATTCTGCTTCTCTCCTCATTAAAAAAGGCATGGTGCCTGAATTCATTTAGATTAAAGTTCGCTCCTAACTCGCGATTAATACGTACCAATAAATTCAAATTAAACTGAGCTGTATACCCCTGTTTATCATTATATGCTGCATTTAATATTTGAGTACTTTTTTGCAAATCTACCCCGATCAACAACCCGCCGCTCTCACCTACCATATTTTTTATTTCTTCTAATACACCCACCGCTTGCTCAGGCAGAAAATTACCTATTGTCGAGCCTGGGAAAAAGGCTACTTTATTAGTAGATTCAACATGATATGGTAGCTTTAGTTTCCCAGTAAAATCGGCACACACCGCATGCACATTAAGCCAGGTAAACTCCGCTGCTAACTTTCTAGCTTCATCCTGTAAATAACGTCTGGATATATCTATGGGTAAATAAGCAATCGGCCTGAGAGCATCAAGTAACAAACGAACTTTATAACTATCACCGCTACCGGGTTCAATTAATAAACACTCTCTGCCTAAATTTTCAACAAGGTCATCAATATTTTCTCGAATAATATTAACTTCTGTGCGGGTTGGATAATACTCATCTGTACTGCATATATCCTCAAATAATCGAGATCCGATTTCATCATAAAAATATTTAGGTGATATATATGCTTGCGAAGCAGATAAACCCTTAATTATATCTTCACGGAAATCCGCAATATGAGGATGTTGATCGAAGAATTGAAAGCGTTCAGTTGATTTTATCATAAAACAATTTAGCTCTTTAAAGATCACCCTATAATACATCCTGCTCAGGGTGTAGACTACCGCTTAATAAATTCAATATTTTTAATAAAACAGTCACAATACAAATTACATGAATAACTCTAACGCTATTCCAGTCATAAAAGATCTTGTCCTTGTTGGTGGTGGCCACAGCCACCTTTCAGTCCTTAAGTACTTTGCCATGAACCCGGTACCCGGCTTGCGACTGACACTCATCACCCGAGACCTGCATACACCTTACTCAGGAATGTTGCCTGGTTATATTGCAGGGCATTATGAATATGATGAAGCGCATATCGATTTACGACCCCTTGCTCAGTTTGCAAAAGCCCGTATCTATCACGCTGAAGTTAACTCAATAAATCTTGACGATAAACAGATCATTTGCCCCGGAAGGCCTCCCATAAATTATGATCTGGTTTCTATAAATATTGGCTCAAAACCCGGAACTCTACATATTCCCGGAGCAGATGAGTTCACTATTCCAGTTAAACCCATCGATAATTTTTTATCCAGATGGGATGCGCTTATAGAAAAAGTATTAGATGTCACACAACAGAAAAAAACATTTCAACTAGCCGTTGTTGGTGGTGGCGCAGGTGGCGTTGAAATGGCCCTGGCTACACAATACCGTTTACAGTACCTTTTAAAGCTTGAAAATATAAATCCAAATAAATTAAAAATTGCCTTATATAGTGACAGCGACAATATACTTCTCGGCCATAATGCGCAGGTACGAAGAAAATTTAGGCGTGTACTTCATCAACGCGACATAGACATACTCACTTCACACAAGATAGACAAAGTAGAACACAATCAGCTCATCAGTTCTGACGGCACAGCACATGCTGCCGATGCGACCCTATGGGTAACTAATGCATCTGCACCAAAATGGTTAGCTGAGTCAGGTTTGCAGGTAGATGACCAGGGTTTTATTGCAGTTAATGACTGCTTGCAATCAGTTTCTCATGAGAGTGTATTTGCAGCTGGTGATATTGCCGCCGTTATCAATTACCCGCGCCCAAAATCCGGTGTTTTTGCCGTACGTCAGGGGCCGCCATTAGCAAGAAACTTATCTCGATCTATACAGAATAAAAAGCTCAAACCATTTAAACCACAGAAAAATTTTCTCGGCCTAATTAGCACTGGTGACAAATATGCAGTTGCGTCACGTAGCAACTGGTCACTAGAGGGCGCCTGGTTATGGAAAATCAAAGACCGGATTGACCGTAAATTTATGGACAACTTTAATGAGTTGCCAGAAATGGAACAGGAAAAAGCACCTGAATATAATCAGGCTATGGCGGATAAAAAAACCATCCATGAAATTTCGGCCATTGCCATGCGTTGTGGTGGTTGCGGCGCAAAAGTAGGCAGTACAGTTTTATCCCGCGTAGTTAACCGTTTGAATCCTATCCAGAGAGATGATGTGGTTATTGGTTTATCTGACCCGGATGATGCAGCAGTATCTGAAGTTCCTGCCGGCAAACTTATCGTTCAAAGTGTCGATTATTTTCGCAGTTTTATTGATGACCCTTATATTTTCGGACAAATTGCAGCTAATCACGCTCTCAGTGATATTTTTGCAATGGGTGCAGAATCACAAACCGCTATGGCAATTGCCACTATTCCTTACGGCATAGAGGAGCAGGTTGAAGACCAGCTATTTCAAACAATGTCTGGCGCATTAGATGTTTTAAATGCAAGTAATACAGCACTGGTTGGTGGACATTCCAGCGAAGGAGCCGAGCTCTCATTTGGGCTTTCTGTTACCGGTTTAGCTGATCGTGAACAGGTAATGCGAAAATCTGGCATGCAAAAAGGCGATGTTTTAATTTTAACCAAAGCACTAGGTACCGGCACTTTATTTGCAGCTGATATGAGATTGAAAGCCAAAGGCCGCTGGATAGATAATGCACTACAAAGCATGTTGTTATCTAATCAGGCTGCCGGTTTTTGTATGCATAGACACGGCGCAACGGCCTGCACCGATGTAACCGGTTTTGGTTTATTAGGACACATGGTTGAAATGACAAAGTCATCGGGGAAAAGTGTAGAAATTAATTTAAATACATTGCCTGCTTTAGATGGCGCACTAGAGATGATAGCTACCGGCATATTTAGTTCCTTACAAGAGCAAAACGTCAGGCTTCGACGAGCGATTAAAGAACCTGCTGAATTACGTAAACATAAACACTTTCCATTACTGTTTGACCCACAAACATCCGGTGGTTTATTAGCCACTATTCCTGCGGTAAATGCAGGCGTTTGTTTAGCTGAGTTACACGAATTAGGTTATCCTGAAAGCGTACTAATCGGTGAAGTAACCGACGATACAGAAAGTGTTGAAAGTGTTACTTTGAAATATTGATTTTTTACCTGCCTTTAGCACTAGCACACAAATTGACAATGAAGTGATTTCACCTATTCTGTTTTCAGGTAGAATAACTTGCATAAAATCAAATGAATGATTTTTTATAAACAAGGAAGTTAAATCAAAAAAGTTAAGTTTACACATCTCATTGCGTTATCCACTAGTATTGCTTTTTTATCATCATGCGGAAGTTCAACCCCTGCACCCGCTACCCCGTCACCGGGCATCACAATACCGAACGAGCCACCTGCTGATAACACCCATAAGTATAATGCACAAAGCTACGCTAACCGTGCAGTATTTAATCCGGATTTACACGGACTATGGATCATGGCGGGCACAGAAAACATATCTACTACAGACACCCAAACTGGCGAGTCCGACTCTGGAACTGGACAAAGAAGAGAAATTTTCGCTATCAAACGAACAGCAAATATTGCCGAAATATCTATGCGTAGCTGTGGTTCCAGCCAATGGTTTACTGTTAATACGGGTTTGGGAAACTTACCTTCTTTTATTATTGCAGACACCCAATTTAACCCTGCATCTTCAAATCAGATAAATATCACTCGTACATTGAACCTGAGTGATCCGAGCACAATCTCTTCATTATCCGGGGCTTACACTGCATTTAAAATTTCTGACAATCCCGATTTAATACCGGGGTCATTAACGCTAACTGCATTGATAACTGATTTTACATCTGCATCACTCAACCAGATACTGCTTGCCAACAATGAAACATTTAACATTTATTGCTTTGCCGAATTCGAAAGCCCTGTAGCAACGGGTATACCCGGTTTCATTAAAAGCCATACTATGGATGTATATTATGAAGGTAGCAGCCCAGCCATTGATGAAAACAGTTTATCCCTCACATCTGTTTTTAGCACCGTACAAAACCAGTCAAATGCAACAGCGTATACTATAAGTGCTGAACATGAACTCAACAGTTTTAATGCCATTGGCGATCAAGGCGTTATAAAGCTTAATTATAACAATGATAATGAGTTACTAATCAATATAGACTTCGATGCAGATACTCCAGAATTTAATAATAAGAAAGATAATGCAACTGGAAAACTAAATATAAATTTATAAGCTATCATCAACTTACCCGAAAAGCAGGGACAGACCACGTTAATTTAAATTTTATTGCTTTGGTCTGCCAGGCTTACCCCTTACAACCCGCCTTCCCAAAATTTCTTCAATTTGCTTTTGAAATCGCTCACACCCTAAAACATAATTACCATTTGTTGCGATTCTAATTTTATTATTAATATCTTCAGACACATGATCCTTAAATAGATTTTTATACACTTTACTTCTGGTTTTTTCATCTGAATGTAAACTCAGATACTGATCATGAGGGACTATAATATCAGAATGCAAACCAAGTGCATTTACATTATAACTAGACCATTTATAATCTTCGGGTTTAACCACCATGTTCGCCCGCACTGGATTCAGCTCGATATATCTATAACAAGCCAATACATAATTATCTGTTTGAGTTAAACATGAACGAAAACGCCCTTCCCAAAGTGTGCCACTTCGCTTGTAGGTACGATTTATATACTGAACATATCGCTGTCCTAAATTTTTCATTAACAAACTTGCACTATTTTCTTTTTCAGGTGTCAGCAGCAAATGTACATGATTTGTCATTAAGACAAAGGCATGAATATCACAACCATGTATGCTTGCCTGCTCTTTCAAATGGTATAGGTAATAATCATAATCCTCATCTGTGTAAAAACAGACAGATCTATTATTACCGCGTTGAATGATGTGCCAGGGTATTCCCGGAATTGATAACCGCGCCCTACGTGGCATAACCTTAATCCTCCATGAATATGTCAGGTTATAAATTATTGGACCAACAAAAGAATATTGTCAACAAGAAGAAAGAGCAATAGCCGATTGACCCATCATCAGACCATATCACCCGGGGAAAGGTCACGTTTTTTACATCCTGCCCTGTAGTAATACCATCAAGAGAAAAAGTATATCCACAAAACCATAAAAATCTTCATTGATTTAATAGTGGTCTGTCCCCTATTATTCTATTATTTTGCGAACAATGGTACTGGTACTTCCTTCTTTCTTATCCCGCCAAGTTGGTTCGCAGGCGGGATTAAATGTACTCGAATAATATCTCGATTATATTATTATGAATACCTTTAAATAACCGTGGTCTGTCCCCTATTATGTCAAATATTACTATCAATCTTATTATTGTCAAATATTATATAGTTTCTACTCTGACCCCAAATACTATACTATATTTAGTAACAATTACGCTCTAGAGCACTCTTTAATCTTATTACTCTATTTATTTTTACTATTGAGTTTACGCATTTTGTTTAATATAAAAATTCCATAAACACCAGCAATCAAGCCAAAAAAGAACCATACGAAAACAAATATCTTAAAGTGGAATTCACTAGGATAATTTCCAATTAACTCATAGATAAAGTAAAAAACATACCCAATAATACAACCAGCAATCGGGAATATTATTAAATAGATAAACAATGCCCTGTAATATTTAATATCCATATTTGACCTATTAGTCATTAGTTATCCCAGGAATATTACTAGTACCAGTACCTAATATATTGCCAACAGTTACACCACCAGGAACCAAAAGAGGTGATTGTGTACCATGCAGAGCATTTGATCCGAATAGTAAACGGGTAGATAAAGGTAATGAATTATAATATGACCTATTAATCGCTGAAAATGCACCAGATGCAGCGTTACCAACCGATGCACCTAAGCCACTAAATACTGCTCCGTTTATTGCAGCATCACCAACGCTATCACAGCTACCTGTAGCCATATTCTTAGCAGCAGTTACTCCTGCACCTATTGCTGCACCACCGACTGTATTTGCTACGATATTTCCACTTACAGCTAAACCCTTAGTTAATGTACCTAATCCACCGCCTAATGCACCAGCAGCCGTACTTGCAGCTAAAGAGCCTAAATCAAAATTGTTAAATCCTCCATTTTGCTGATACTGACCATATGCGTTAATACCACCACTAACAACAGCCCCAGCTACACACCAAGGACAAAGCCCAGATGGATCCGAATACTTTAACGGATTCCCACCAACATAAGCATAAGTATTCATGCCACCACCTAAACCTATCGGATCACTGGTGATATACCTACCCGTACTCGGATCATAATACCTAAAGTAGTTATAATACAACCCACTCTCAGCATCATAATACTGCCCAGGCTGCCTGATATTAAACTCAACAGCAACCCCATCACCATCAACATCATCATTCACAGTCGCTTTACCAAAAGGTGTAGCCTCTGACCTCCATACTGGCTGTCCATCCCTATTGGTTAACATTTTAGGCGTACCTAAATGATCATTATGAATATAATAAGCTTCTGTTGTACTACTCGAAGCAACACAACTTCCCTGACTTAGGAAACATGCAACCACAGCGTTAATATCAGCGTTAGTTATAACACCATCTCCCGTTGCATCGTAAGCAACGTCACCAGTAGCATAATGATTAAAATACCAGACCAACCAATCTTCAAAGCTAATGTCACCATCATTATCCATATCTGCACGTAATATCGATTCATTACTCGATGGCTGGTGATGCAGCATCACCAATGGTTTACCATTAAGATAAATATATTCTTTTTTAACCTGGCCGGTTGGCCCTATTTCAGCAAGCAACTCACCATTTAAGCCATATAAATAGATGGTACTTTGAGAATAACCATTTACTCCTGCGGCACCCGGTGAAGCAACATGTTTGATACTGCGTTCACCATTACCGTTATACTCATAACTGCCTCCAGTACTTACATCCTTCAATCGATTATCACTAGTAAAACTTAAATTCATACCGCGCAGGTTAGAAATATTTCCATTGTCATCGGTAATAATTGTTTCAGAAGACAACAAGCTTAAAATATTTGAGTTAGGTTGATAAGTTAAATTATCAATTACACCATCTTGTGTTTTACTTAACTTATTACCTACCTGATCATAACTATAAGAAAATGAACCAGACTGCCCGTTGGAAGACGAAAGGCGATTAAGTTCGTCATAGATATAACTTTGATTTACAACTTCTGACAAACCCATATACGTACTTTGCCGAATATTACCATTTCCATCATAACTTACCTGTATATCTGTATATAACATTGGGTCGCCCACAATACTTGAACGATAAGCTGTATCATAAAACCCATATACGCCAATGCTATTTCCATATGTTTGAACAGATTCAGGGCCAAACGGTTTATAGTTAATATTTGATGATAACGATTTAACTATGCCGTTCTGATCAAGGCTCACATTATTAATTTTACCAGCTGCATTGTATGAGTAGTTAATAATCGCGCCACTTGGATATGTAATTTTATTAACCAGCCCAGCCGCATTGTAAGAGTAAGACAATGCGTTATCAGCCTGATTGTAATTTACCCATGTTATAAGTGACTGATCAATACCTGCAACTTCACCAAATGCGTTATAACTATAATTTAATTTACTGTAATTACGTTGTGTTTGACACAATTTACCAAAACCTTGCAAACAACTATCATAAACATAACTAACATCATCTTCTGTGCCCGGCGCATCACTATTGCTTAAACGATTAAACGCATCGTAACTGTATGAAAACAACTGAGCTTTCGCATCTACTGCCTGCACGATATTACCCGCTATATCATAATCATAAGACACTTTACCCGTATCTGGGCTTGTTCGTGTTAACAGATTACCCAGATCATCATAAACATAAGTGGTAACACCGCTATTCGCATCGGCTACAACCGTTAAATTATCATTTACATCATAAGAAAACTGAGTCATTACATTTGCTGTGGCTGTATTTAAACCACCTAAGTTTTCAGTGATACGTGTTAAACGTTTAAGGCTATCGTATTCATACTTACTAACAGCACTTTTACCATCGGTCACTGTATCAATAGTGCCATCAGCATTGAAGTTCACACTCTTGTTTTCATTAAGCTGTGAAAATACATCTAAACGATTATAACCATCAAATGTTTGTGCGAGCTTTTTCTGTAACACTCCACCCGCATCATATATTTCTTCGTTTTCTACATTACCTTCTGTATCAAGTACATATTCAAAATAATTACCCAGGCCATCAGTAATTCTTCTTAAACGCCTGGCATCGTCATAGCCAAGTGTCAGGGTGACCGGATTTGTCGAGCCAAAACCTTCCGTTATGCTCTCAACTTCACCTGTTGCTAAATATGTCCAGCGCGTGATACGCATATCACCGCTAACAGTATCGGTTTGTTGCATATCTAATAAGCGATCATTTCCCGGATAATAGCTGTAATCAATATGTAAATTATTTGCTCGATCTTCAGATTCTATTTTTCCCGTTGCTGTATAAGTTACATTGTTTTGTAGATATTCACCGTCAAATGTACGTATCGAGCTTAAGCGTGCACGATTATTGCTTTGTGCAATATCATTGGGGTAATAGTCTAAAAACAGAATATCATTAACATCTGTTCTCGGGCCATTAACTTCTGAAATTTGATTAAATGGTCCCAGGTATTTATAGGTGCTTGAACGACTGATAGGTGTGCCATCTGGCTCAAAACCAGAAACTGTCACCATTTTTATATTGGCAAAATCATCATAAATAAAACTCGTTACTTTAGAGCCCAATGTATACACTGATGGTTCAGTAATACTAGAAACTTTTTTATAAAAACGTGCGTCATAAGTATACGAATGCGTTTTTTCTTCTATTGTAGAAACTGCCTCGGTAACCGATAACACATTTCCGGAGTCATCATAATTATTATAATTATTTTGAATACCGTCATAAATAGTAAAATTTAAATTACCATTTAGTTTATAGTCAAAGCTAGCGTCTTTGAAAGCACAATCTCTACAATCAGTTATACCGGTAACTCTTGCAGCACCACCCACTTTATCGAAATTATAAGTGGTCTTGGAATCTCTACTATTTGTGACAACCTGAGACGGCGGAACAGAGTTGAAAGCATGAGGAATCGAAACTTTATCAACATCACCAGCGTGATAACTACTGATGGCTTTACCCGTACTGGTATATCCCCAATTTGAATAAAGAACACCCCTTCTATCTGTTAGACCGCTAAGATACGGAACACCATACCAGCGTACATAATGATACTTAGTTTGTGTACCATCTGAATAGTTTACAAATGTTAATTCATCATCTATGTAATTAAACTGGGTTGTACCATTACTTGTAATTAAAGATTCCAACTCGTTTGAAATATTAGTTATCAGGGTAATTTTATCTCCATAAATATTCTTTACAATAACAACACCGCCTGAATAAATAAGTTTTACATTATTTCCATTCTCGTATTGTATTTCTACTAATTTACCATCAACATCATAGATTTCTTTATTTCCTTGAAAATCAAGCTCCCAACCTATCAACGGCGGACCTATAAAAGCGCTACCTTCACCATATACAGGGATAAGCAACATATTCTTACTTTGTTGTGTTGAAGTAGGTATCCACTCTCTGGTAAAACCATAAGCAGCAGGTCTTGCATATGAGCGAAAACCATATGCAGCACCATTTGACCTTACAGCTGAAACTTCATACGGTGTATTTCTACCCGTATTTGTTTTTGTCACTTTTATATGTTGTGTAAAATCATAACTCCACTTTTTAGGGTAACTACTATTGTAATACCTTCGAAACAACAATGGATAAGGAGACACTCCGACATAATCAACAAATGTTTGCGACTTATTACCCGTCACTATATCGATTGGATTGCCTTGCTTTGATTGGCAACAAGACATTGATGAATCACATTGCCTAGTATAATAATCAGTTTTTATACAGGTATACACGCCATTTAATGACGCATTATAACCATCTGGGCAAACAGCACCCACAAGACTAACACCTTGTGGACCAGTTCTGCCTGCACCACCTAATTCGGTATCAATATAATATGTCCAACTATCATTTCCATCACAGCCCGTAGGATTTATAACGTCTGACACATCAGGGTTGGTATATTGCCCTTTTATCCAGTGAAAATGATTAGCCGCAGCCTCATCACATGTACTGCCAGCCAAAGCTTCTGCATCTGGAAAAGGATTACTACTTGGGCTATAAATTAGACTTAATGGCTGAATAACATCTGGCGTAGCCGAGTGCACTACCTTTATTAAACACATAAAAAACAGAACTAAAAGCAAAAGTGATTTTTTATTTATTCTTATCATATTCATCTCTTTTATCCATTTCACAGGCACAATTTTTAATAAATTTAATTTCATTAAACTATTGTTGAACTTTAATATTCGGATTTTAAAATCTGGAAAAAACTTATGAAGTTTTGCTCGAAAAGCAAAAACTAACGCTAGCAAAACTTGCAGCTACCGCTATTTATTTCCATATACAATTAAATTCCTATTTGTGAAAACTACTGCCCCACACAATAACCCTACACTAAAACAAAGCTTTGAAGCAAACAATATCTTTAAATAATTTACAAATCACTCAACAAATTAACCCAGGCCTGTCTCTCCACATCAACAGTAAACAACTCCGCTCTTTTACTACACTGCAATTTCAGTTTCTCAATAAAACTTTCATCACTTTCCACCTTCAACAAAACTTCACGTAAAGCCTTTTCATTTTTCACAGGGAAATAACCAGCATAACCATCACCCAACAAACCCACCGAACCATCAATGTCCGAAGTTACCACCGGCAAACCCGCAACCGTTGCTTCAGAAACCACATTAGCGCCACCTTCCATAATTGACGGTAAAACCATTAATTTGCAACAACGATAGGCTTCACGCACTTTATTGCGTGATACTTCGCCAAACCATTGGTAACGCGAATTAATTTTCATTTCTTCTTCAGCATACTTTGCCCATTCTTCATTGTGTGCCTTGCCATAATGTAGCACACGAATATTACTGCTGGTGGGTAAATCTCTAACCGCATATGCCACACGCATTGAATCTTTTTCTTCTCTTAAGTGCCCAACAACACAAATATCAAATGTATTCTCAGAACAAATTTCATTTTCAGATATAACGTCTTCCAAAGGCATTGCTGACTGATGAATAACCTGAACTTTATTCTGCACCGAATCAGGCAATACTTTTGATGCCAGTCGATGTAGTGTGACTATTTTATCAGCGGCATAAACAGAGGCCAATGTTGGCTCCGGGTGGCTATGAATAAAACGATATAAATCGGTGCCGGTCATTGCCAGAATAATCGGTTTGTTCGGGAACTGCTTTTTAAATTGCGCTATAGACTCTGCACTACGCCATGCATGCAATGCCACCATAATGTCATACTCGGTACCATCCCATTTCACTGTTATGCTTACTTTATGACCCAGTTGAACTAAAAAATCAGCCCAGCGTTGTGCTGTGGCACGATTACCATTTAGTGACTTAGGCGCCGCTGGTGTTATTATTCCGATATGCATTTTCATATATTAGACTATTATGTTTGTATTCACGAACCTTTAACAGACTCGTTAACTTTGTTTAGGTAAACCTTTAGGCTCAACTACACTAAAAATTATGTCTGACTCAAATATAAATCAAAAAATGATAAACGCTTTAATTGCTGATTTAAAAAATTCTCGAGAACGCACTTTAGCACTAATTGATGATTTAAATTCACAGCAACTGATAGGCCCCATGTTAGACACGGTAAATCCGTTGTTATGGGAAATTGGCCATGTGGCTTATTTTTATGAATTCTGGATTTTACGTGGTTTACATGGCGCAGAATCTTTTTTAGAAAATGCGGATGCACTGTATGATTCTATAAACATAGCTCACAACGACCGTTGGGATTTACCCCTACTATCTCTAGAACAAACAAAAACCTATATGCAGCAAGTACTCAACGCTGTAATTGAAGTATTACAGAGCGACAATGTAAGTGAGCAGGATATTTACCTGTGTCGTTATGCTGGCTTTCATGAAGATATGCATACAGAAGCTTTTACCTATACCCGTCGAACATTAAATTATCCTGCACCTAACTTGCCCGGCTGTCACTTTGATTCTGATAACAATAACATCGAGATATTAAGTGGTGATGTAAACATAACAGGTGGCGAATATTTACTAGGCGCGGCGCAAGATATTAGTTTTTGCTTTGATAACGAAAAATGGCAACACCCGGTTACGGTTAAACCTTATTCAATTTCACGCACCGCCACCAGTTACAAAGAGTTTGCTGATTTTGTTGATAATAATGGATATAACAAACAGCAATTCTGGAGTGATGAAGGCTGGAAATGGTTACAACAAAATAAAATTACTGCACCCAATGGCTGGAAAAAAGATAAAAACAATAACTGGTTAATAAAACAGTTTGATCAATGGATTGCCATGCCCATCGATGCAGCGGTTATTCATATTAACTGGTTTGAAGCGAATGCCTGGTGCAACTGGGCCGGTAGACGACTACCTAGTGAAGCCGAGTGGGAACTGGCCGCTTCCGGCAGCCCGGAAAATATTAACGAAAAACGCCTTTACCCATGGGGCGGACAACCACCAACAGACAAACACGCCAATATGGATAGCCACGCATTGGGCACCATTAATGTTAATGCACTAGCCGAAGGTGATAGTGCTTTTGGTTGTCGACAAATGTTAGGTAATACATGGGAATGGGTGGCCGACACCTTTAATCCATATCCGGGTTTTGTTGCCGACATGTATGAAGATTATTCACAACCCCTGTTTGGTAACACTAAAGTATTAAGGGGCGGAGCCTGGACAACTCGCTCGCGCATGATTCGTAACACCTGGCGCACGTATTATGGGCCTGATAGACATGATGTATTTGCGGGTTTTAGAAGTTGCAAGTTATAAACAAAAACTAGAACGATACTCACGTCCGCATGCTTCGCTCGGGGGAAAGGTCAGTGCTTTTCTGCCCTGTTCCCTAAACCCATACCACCAGAAGCTGACAGAGTAGCGAGTCGACTCCGTAAAACTCTTGGTGGCCTCAAAACAGGGGACAGAGCGGGGAAGATGCTCAGTCCCCGATGGCTATGTGTCTGAGATTTATGCATTCCCACGCAGGAGCGTGGGAACGAGATAAACGACAGACTGTCTTGAGGTGAAAGAGATTGCCCTGTTCAGGTTTATCTCCCTCGGGGAAATGTCTCGTTTTTTGAGCACTGTCCCCTTAACCTATACCATCAGGAGCTGACAGTGTCGTTAGCCGACTCCGTAAAACTCTTGGTGGCCTCAAAACAGGGGACAGAGCGGGGAAGATGCTCAGCCCCCGATGGAGATGCGCCTGAGATTTATGCATTCCCACGCAGGAGCGTGGGAACGAGATAAACGACAGACTGTTTTGAGGTGAAAGAGATTGCCCTGTTCAGGTTTATCTCCCTCGGGGAAATGTCTCGTTTTTTGAGCCCTGTCCCCTTAACACATATCACCAAGAGCTGACAGAGTCGTGATCCGACTCCGTAAACCTCTTGGTGGCCTCAAAACAGGGGACAGAGCGGGAAAGATGCTCTTTCCCCGATGGCTATGTGCCTTAGCGGAGTAAGTTTTTAACCTTTGATAAGAACTGGTTGGTGTCGGCTGGCTTGTTATTGGTTAAAATCGAACTCTATCGGTTCTAACTTTTCTTTCTGTTTATCAAATTCAATCCATAGTTCAGCATAGGTTTTTTTAACCTGAGGATGCACTAAGTCAGGTGCTACTTCTGCCATGGGCCATAATACAAACGCGCGCTTTAATATTTCATCTCGGGGAATCTGTAACTTGCCCTCATCTAGAACCAGATCATCATAGAGCAACAAATCCAGATCAAGGGTTCTAGAGGAAAACCTTGGGCCACTGCGGTCTCGTCCATGTTCATCTTCTATTAAATGTAAGGCTTGTGCCACGTCCTTCACACCCTCATCGGTTTGCAGGGCGATAACCATATTATAGAAACTATCACCTTCAAAACCCACGGCTTCACTTTCATAAACCGATGACAGCACCAGTTCACCATATCTTTTCTGTAACGAATTCACGCCAGCACGAGTAAGCGCCTCTCGATCAATATTGCTACCTAAACTGATATATACCCAGGCCACGTGTTTACTCTTTACTTCGCTCGATCAACACACCCACATCTTGTGAACCCGTCACCGCACCGGGTTTGCTCAGTCGCAAACGTAACCATGGCACATTAAAATCATTAAGTATTATTTGCGAACACTGCTCTGCCAGTGCCTCAACCAGTTGAAACTCTGACTTACCGACAAATTCAATTAATGCCTTGGCCACCGATTTGTAATCCAATGTGTCATCTATATGGTCTGTCTCACCAGCACGACGAATATCAGTACCCATTTCCAGGTCCAGACTTACAATTTGACGAATTTCACGCTCCCAGTCGTAAATACCTATCACGGTTTCGATGCGTAAATCGCGTATATAAACAATATCCATAATTTCAGTTTCTTAAAAGGGGGTTAATTATTAGCTAAATGAGATTTTAATACCCCTGATCACGAGCTTAAGCCATACTCTTATATATAATGTTTTTACATAAGAAAAGCCCCAGCTTTTGACAGGTTACTAATAAATTCAATAACTTAGCGAATTTATTGCTGCTCATATTTGCCGATACTATACAATGAAGCAGAACAGCCTGCCAATACTCAAAGTTAAAGCAGAGGGAATTAAACATAATTACTTGTTTAGGTACTCTAAATCCGGTATGATCACGCCCCTCAGATTTCCAGAGTATGTTCGGTGTAGCCACCCAACCTGCTCTCTATATATTAAAGTTTTGACTGGAGTCATCCATGGCTAGAGTATGTCAGGTCACAGGTAAGAAGCCTATGTCCGGTAACAATGTATCACACGCAAAGAACCGCACACGTCGCCGTTTTTTGCCTAATTTACACAATCACCGTTTTTGGGTGGAAAGCGAAAAGCGTTATGTAAGATTACGTGTTTCAACTTCAGGTATGCGTCTTATCGACAAGAAAGGCATAGACACTGTGTTGACTGAAATGCGTGCTCGTGGCGAGAAGGTTTAAGGGGAAAGACAATGCGTGAAAAAATTAAGTTAGTTTCATCTGCTGGTACTGGTCACTTCTACACCACAGACAAAAACAAGAAAAACATGCCTGAAAAAATGGAGATCAAAAAATTTGATCCTGTTGTTCGTAAGTATGTGACGTATAAAGAAGCTAAAATCAAATAAAGCTTCGATATACTTCTAAAAAGCCCGCTAAACAGCGGGTTTTTTTATGCCTGTAATTTTTGTGGCATTTGCCGCACATTTCAATAAAAAGTTTATAGTTATGCGCTATATTCATAAACTGAAATAAAATAATAAAGAATATAACAAAATGGCCGAAATTTTTGTCGGACGACAACCTATTTACACCCGCGATCTGGATGTATATGCCTACGAATTAATGTCTCACTCCGCAAAAGAAGATAGCGGTGAATCCATCGAAGCCGATATGGCAACTTCGCAGGTAATTATTAATGCGTTTATGGAAATAGGCATAGATAAACTGGTCGGTAAAAAAATTGCCTTTATCACTCTTACTGAACATTTTTTAAAAAGTGATTACGAGCTACCTCTACCTACCGATAGAGTTATATTGAAAATACCGTCTTATATCAATGTAACAGATGAGGTAATAGAGGGCACTAAACGCCTGGCCGATGCCGGATTCAAACTAGCTTTAGATAACTACCTGCAGCACCCACCACTCCAGGCTCTTTCCAGTATGGCAAGTGTAATAGATATTAATATAGAAAATTTGCCAGCCGCTGAAATTCGCGCCCATTTAAAAGTATTGAAAAAACTTCACCCTGTTATTCTTGCTGACCATGTAAAAGATCATGACGCTTATGATATCTGTCGTGAGGTGGGGGTTGATTATATTCAGGGTTATTTCCTGAATCGACCACGAGTCATCAGCGGTGAATCTTTAGATTCTAACCAGATGAGCATCATTAACCTGCTCTCAATCTTACATAATCCGGAAACTGATACCGATACGGTAGTTGATAGCATCAGCAAAGATGTTGCTTTGAGTTATAAAATTTTACAGTTAATGAACTCGGCTTTTTTTTCCAGATCCACCAAAATTGAATCCATTCAACACGCTACAGTCATGCTAGGTCGCAAACAATTATGTACCTGGGCCTCTATGATGGCATTGAGCGGCATGGATAATAAACCCCGTGAACAAGTGCGCATCTCCATGATTCGCGCACGTAGTTGCGAATTACTGGCTGAAAAAGCCAACCTGAAACCTGCGGATAGTTTTTTTACAGTAGGCATGTTTTCATCCCTCGACCTGCTCATGGATAAAAGTATTGAGGAGTTAATTTCCCCGCTGCCATTAGCCGATAATGTAATAGCCGCATTATTAAACCGTGAAGGTGATTTAGGCGAAGCGATTAATTGCACACTGGCTCAGGAAGAAGGCGATTGGGTAAATATTCGTTTCGCTGATCTAAGCCCAGAAGACTTAACAGACATCAACATCGAGGCCATAAACTGGGCAGAAGACGTTTTAAATAGCATCTAAAACATCTAAACTATAAAACACGCCCTGTTATCTAACCCGTTTTATTTATCTTTAAATTACCTGCCGAGAACATCTCCCCCGGGGAAAGGTCGCCGCCTTCTGGCGCCCTGTCCCCTGATTGAGACCACCCAATACAAATCAAAGTCACTCACCACGATACAACAACAAATTCCCCCAGTCATCAACCAGACAATACCAGCCAACATCAATCAAAGTCGTAGACACCGTCTCAAGAATTAATGCAGGACCAGTAATTTTCTGCCCGTTAGTCAACTGATCACGCTGCAACAAAGCCACTGCTTGCTCAATGCCATAACAGTTTACAAACCTGGCTTCACTTGTCGGTTTATCAGGTTTAATTACCGGCAACTCAAAGGGCGGTGCATCACCTTTAATACTTACTCTTAAATTCACAAGCTCAACATGCATATCAAGTCGATGACCATATGTGCTTTTATGTAGTTCATGAAATGCCTGTTCAATATTTTTCAGATCAGAACTATCGTGAACAGCGTACCACGGTAAATTTAATGTAAAACTCTGCCCCTTATAACGTAAATCAACTGAGCGTTGAAGTTTAGGTTTTGTCATCAACTCCCCACGCATATCATTAATACCCCGAGATTCCAGCCCTGCAAAATTTTTCTCTAACTTATGCAAATCACTTCCCGTCAACCCCTGAATACAGGAAAGAGAAAGATCACGCCCGGGAGCAGCTACCAACATACCTAACGCAGACAAAACACCACCATGAATTGGCACAATGGCTCGCCGCATATTCAATGCATCAGCCAATGCACAAACATGTAAACCACCGGCACCACCAAAACAGGTTAATACGAACGCCTGAGGATCATAACCCCGCTGAACTGAAATGGTTCTAAGCGCACGCACCATGTGCTCATTGGCAATTTTAATAACACCTTCTGCAGCTGCTTCTACAGATAACCCTAAAGGTGTGGCGACTTGCTGCATAACTTCTTTTGCGGCGTCAATATTCAGCTGCATACCTTCACCTAAAAAAGCATCCGCCTGTAACCGCCCGAGTAATAGATTTGCATCAGTTACTGTTGCACTCTGGCCACCCTGCCCATAACAGGCTGGCCCTGGAATAGCTCCAGCGGACTGCGGCCCCACATTTAATAAACCGCCAGCATCAACATAAGCAATTGATCCACCACCAGCACCAATGGTATGCATATCAACCATAGGGACTGCAACCGGGTACTCACCAATTCTGCCCTCAGAACTTAACTTTATTTCACCCTCAATCAAAGCAACATCGGTAGACGTCCCCCCCATATCAAAACTTAATAACTTTTTCTCATCTGCCAGCCCCGCAACATACAAGGCCCCTTTCAATCCACCCGCCGGGCCAGACAACAACAAATTAACCGCATGTTTACCAGCCTGCTCCGCCTGTATTGTGTCACCACTGCTTTGTAATACAGACAAACAGGGAGCGCTGACACACTCAAACTCTCCGGCTAATTTTAACTGCAATCGATTTAGATAACCCTGCATTAAAGGCCCCACATATGCGTTTAATGCAGTCACCATACCCCTTTCGTATTCTTTATACTCGGGCAATACATCACTGGAACAAGTAACAAAAACGTCTTCAAAACACTCAACCAACTGTTTCTGGATTTCCTGCTCCTGAGTATTATCCAGAAAAGAAAATAATAAATTTATCGCTATAGCATGCGGTTTTATTTTGCCTATAGCATCCAGTAGATGATCAACATCCTGTTGCTCTAAAACCTGCAATAATTCACCTTTTGCATTTAATCGGGTATTAATTTCCAAACAATATTCAGCAGGAATCAATGGTGATCGGGACTCAGGCATCAAATTATATAATTCACTTCTCGCCTGACGACCTATTGTTAACACATCAGAAAAACCCTTATTGGTTATATAAACAGTCTTAACACCTTTAGCCTCTAACACCGCATTCGTCGCTACAGTTGACCCATGAATTAACTGCAAGCCTTCATGGGAAAGACCTAACTCACTAATACCCTGCAATATTGCCTGCTCAGGCGCCAGGGGGGTGGAAAGTACTTTATGAATACGAATTGATTTACCATCAAAACAAACAAAGTCTGTAAAGGTACCGCCGGTATCCACACCTAACCAGTGAGTTTTCATCGTTATATTTACACAATTTTAAAAAGTAATATTTTATATGAAAATAAGTAATAGAGTCGGAAAAGGATCTGTGGCACACAAACGTCTTTAATCGGTAAATCTACAATCTTAATGCTTGTATGCTGGGTGTTTCCTGATACTATTTTGCAACATGTCAGCTCTCATTCAAGCAAACAACTTACATCGATACTACGGTGAAACTCTCGCGGTAGAAAATGTATCGATTGAACTTCATCAAGGCGAGATACTCGCTTTACTTGGCCCAAACGGCGCTGGAAAATCCAGCTGCCTACAAATGTTATGCGGTGTATTAGCGCCGAGTGAAGGTGAGATAATAATCAATGGAGTCGACCTTCTCGACAACCCAAATTTAGCTAAAAGGAATATTGGTTACCTTCCTGATAAACCGCCCCTCTATCCTGAACTTACCATAGTTGAATATTTAACTTATGCTGCACAATTACGCAGAGTCAATAACTCACAAATAAAAACCTTGCTTAGTAAGGCTATTCAGAGATGCGGGCTTGAGGGTTATAACAATCGACTTATTGGTAATTTATCAAAAGGTTATCAGCAACGTGTAGGTATCGCACAGGCAATCATTCACCAGCCTGAAATCATTATCCTTGATGAGCCGACTGTAGGACTCGACCCAATTCAAATGCTTGAGATTCGAAAATTAATACTAGAGCTTGGAGAACAGCACGGTATTATTTTATCAACACATATATTGCCGGAAGTACAAGCTGTGTGTAATAGAGTACAAATGATTCATCATGGAAAATCTGTTATTAATAAAAAACTGAGTGAACTTAAACAATCAAATCAGGTAACCTTACGCTTACAGAACGCACCCGGCATTGAGCAGCTTAAAATATTGCCCGGCGTCTCCTCAGTAAGCGAAGCATCAGGTAACCGTTATTTGCTCACTGGAGAAAAACTGGACTTATCACTTGCCGACATAAGTAAACATTGTGTTGATGAAAACTGGGGTTTACTAGAGCTAAGCCCTGTTGAAAACTCGCTAGAACAGATTTTTCTTAACTTAACAACTGGTGATAACACAACAACAGCTCAAACAAAACAGGATGCAGCATGATATTACATATTGCACTTCGAGAGCTACGTAGCCTTTTTCTTAGCCCTCTTGCCTGGATTATATTAGGCGTTATACAGGCCATAATGGCCTGGAAATTCCTGGGTTTTATTGATTATTTTTTCGCATTACAAGCAGAGCTAATTAAAATAAAAAATGCACCTGGGGTAACCGACTTGATTATTGCACCCCTTTTCGATTTTTCTAAAATTTTATTATTAATAATATGTCCACTTATTACCATGCGACTACTCAGTGAAGAAAAACAGAATGGATCATTAAAATTATTACTGTCTTCTCCTGTATCTATGACGGAAATAGTATTAGGAAAATATCTGGGTGCTCTTTCATTTTTTGTTATTGTTATTTTAATCATTGGCCTGATGCCATTATCTCTGTTTTCGTCCACTGATCTGGATATGGGAAAAATTGCATCGGGAATGTTGGGGCAGTTTTTAACCATTGCTGCTTTTATTTCGCTTGGCCTGTTTATGTCTTCACTAAGCAGCCAGCCAGTTAACGCTGCTGTAGGAACATTTGGTTTGTTAATTTTATTCTTTATAATAAATATTGCAGGCAACGCAACCACCGAAGGTAATAATTTTTTTAATTACCTGTCGATAACTCATCATAGTATTCAAATGTTACGCGGCATAGTAAACACCGCAGACGTTGCTTACTTTGTTTTATTTAGCACCGGCTTTATATTGCTTAGTATTCGTCAACTAGACTCGCAAAGGCTACAAAGTTAATGAAAGCCACGCGAAGATCTCACCTACAGCACCGGATCCAACACCTGATTTTTATAGTCTTATTACTAGCATGTATTGGTTTTGCTGGATGGATGAGCAATGAATATAATCAACGTAGCGACTGGACAGCAGGCAAAAGGCATTCTCTGAGTAATGACACATTACTATTATTAAAAGAACTGCCATTTTCTATAAATTTACGTAGCTACCAGGCTGATGACCCTGCACTAAATAAAGCGATTATTGAAATATTAAATCGCTACAAACAAAATAAGCATGATTTTTCGTTTAAATTAATAAATCCAGACATCTTTATAGAACAAGCCAAAGCAGACAATATCAAACATTATGGTCAAACAGTTATAGAATATAATGGACAATTTGAACGAATCGACACTTTATCTGAAGAAAGCATTACTAACGCTTTAATTCGTTTGCACCGTAATAATAAGCCTGAACTTTTATTTGTAAGCCAGCACGGTGAAAGAACTCCTAGCGACACATCACCTGTCGGTTACAGTGAGCTTGCCAGTAAACTCATCAGCAAAGGTTTTAAAATAAGTGAGATAAACTTACTACAAAACGTATTACCTGTAGAAAATAGCGTATTAATACTTGGTTCAATTAACAAACAACTACTAGAAAACGAACAGAATAAAATACTTCAGTATATAAATAATGGCGGGCAGGTCTTATGGCTACAGGACCCTGCAGTGGATGACTCTCAACTGAGCATCGCAGCAGCACTAAACATAAACTTTATTGATGGCGTAGTTGTCGACAACAATCAGGAAGTTAATCGCATGTTACAACTTAGCCATCCTGCCATTATCCCCATACTCGAGTACAAACTTCACCCTATTACAGAAAAAATGAAATACTTCACTTTATTTACAACCGCTACAGCCATATCAAGCAACCCTGAAAATACAAGTGGAAATGAAAATAATCACACAAAACTCAACTGGATAACATCAAACCTTTTGATTACATCAGAAAGCAGCTGGTCTGAAACTGATAATTTCATACTGGGCGTGAAATTCAACAAAGAAAGAGATCTGTTTGGCCCACTAAGTATCGGTATAGCTCAACAACGTCAAATTAAATCTGAAACAGAATTAAATAGCCAACGAGTTGTTATTATTGGTGACACAGATTTCATTGCAAACAACAACCTGGGGAAAGGAGCTAACCTTGAGTTTATTCTTAATACTTTTAACTGGTTAACTAAAAACGATAACCTCATATCTATTTCTCCTAAAAATGCACCCGACGTAAAACTCAATCTCTCAGCTCCACTTGCTGCTATATTAGGACTTCTGTTTTTAATTGCACTTCCTATACTTTTTTTCACTATAGGTGCTGTCACCTGGTTTAAGCGCCACAATAAATAGCATCCTGATATGAATAGTCGAAATCTCGTAAATTTAAGCTTATTAATATTTTTAATTATAGCGATCACTATTTACTCTAATTCAAACAACACTGAGAACAACGCTGCCCGTTTAACCTCTCTTGATATTGATATAATTAATAACATTAAAATACACAAATCAAATGAAAACGATATATTTTTTATAAAAACAGAAGATAATGTATGGCGGATGCAAAAGCCATATCAGATAAAAGCACATCAATTTAGATTAAATACACTCCTCGGACTGACTCAGACACCTGTTAATAAAAGTTACGAAATAGACGATTTAAACTTATCTGACTATGCGCTAGACAAGCCTCGAGCGCATATCAGCTTTAATGAAACAGATATCTATTTCGGCAAAACAAATACGTTAAATAACAAACGTTACTTACTGACACAGAATAAAATGACATTGGTAAACGACCAGACTTACCCTTTAGTTAGCGCCCACGCCACTAGCTTTATAAATTTATCTCTACTCGATCAAAACTTTGAAATAACACAGATTGAAACACCTGAAATAAATCTGCGACTAGATAAAAACAATAACTGGAAATCTTCTGGCAACAACAGCTTAAACGCTGATCAGATACAGTCATTTTTAGAGCACTGGAAATTTGCACAAGCCTTTGCTGTACATGAGCTCGTAAATAAAAAATCTTTGGGAAAAATAGTTATTAGCTCAAAAGATAGAAAAATTATTTTTAATATAACAGATGATGATCCATGGTTAATCCTTTCACTGCCTGAATTAAATATTGAATACCACATCGATAAATCTATGATAAATATTTTGCTTGGCATAATAAAGCCGGACTTAACCAATGCCTGAGTTACCAGAAGTAGAAACATCACGCAGAGGCATTCAACCACACATTCTCAATAAAAAAGTAACTGATGTTATTGTCAGGAATAAAAACCTGCGCTGGCCTATTCCTACTGTTATTAAAAAACAGCTTATCGGCCAGATAATTACAAAAGTTGATCGTCGTGGGAAATACATATTACTTTACACGTCTGTTGGCACCGTTATATTACATCTAGGTATGTCGGGTAGCTTACGCATACTCAATAAATCAGTTGCCGCTGAAAAGCATGACCACTTCGATATAGTTTTTAGTAACAACAAAGTATTACGGCTACGCGACCCTCGACGCTTTGGTTCGGTTTTATGGTCAAAAACTAATCCGTTAAAACATAAATTACTAATTAACCTAGGTCCCGAACCAATTAGCGAAGTATTTACTGCCGAATATTTATTTGCAATCAGTCGCAGCAGAAAAGTGGCCATTAAACCGTTTTTAATGAATAGCCATATTGTAGTAGGTGTCGGTAATATTTATGCAAATGAGTCTTTATTTGCTGCATGTATCAACCCAAAGAGGGCTGCGAATAAGGTTTCATTAAAAAGTTACCAGAAATTAGTACCCAAAATAAAAGCTATTTTACAAAAGTCTATCGAACAGGGTGGCACCACTTTAAAAGACTTTATTAATGAGGACGGTAAACCCGGTTATTTCCAACAAACTCTATGTGTCTATGGCAGAGCTTCAGAACCCTGTACTAATTGTGGTTATCCTGTTAAACAAATTACTCAGGCACAGAGATCTACTTTTTATTGCACTAGATGTCAGAAATAGTTTTTAGCTCTGTTTTCTTATCAAGTGCGTCATTGCCCCTATTTTCTCACCATACCTTTAATTTTCCTGATTTTTATTCTAGGATGCACGTAACTTATACAGAGATGACAAAATGCCAAATAAGCGTAAACGCAAGACCATTGACTTAGGACAGATCATAGGCGCTGTTATTTTTATAGTATTACTTATAGGTTTGATACTATTAGGATTATTTGTTGATAGTGATGGTAACTTTGATAGTAGTTTTTTTGAAGATGTTGGAAGAGTAATGGAAGGCAGGTATTAATTTATTAGCCACAAACCTCTAAGTCTTAGAAACCTGAGATTTATGACTAACAAACTGGATTTAATTAAAGCTTATCAGCTTCTGCCGCTAGATAATCAGCAACACCACTAGGTGTTGCATCCATACCTTTATCACCATCTTTCCAACCAGCAGGACATACTTCACCATGTTCTTCATGGAATTGAAGAGCATCGATCATACGTAACATTTCATCGATATTACGACCCAATGGCAGATCATTTACTACCTGGTGACGAACAGTACCACTAGTATCAATCAGGAATGAACCACGGAAAGCAACACCCGCATCAGGATGCTCAACATCGTAAGCCTGGCAAATTTCATGCTTAACATCCGCCACTAACGTATAACCAACCTGGCCAATACCGCCATCATTAATTGCTGTATTACGCCATGCATTATGAGAAAACTGAGAATCAATAGATACGCCAATCACTTCAACATTACGTTTTTTAAATTCTTCAAGGCGATGATCAAAAGCAATCAACTCAGATGGACATACAAAAGTAAAATCCAGTGGGTAAAAGAAAACTACTGCATTTTTACCTTTAGTTGCATTCTTAAAATTAAAATTATCAACAATTTCACCATTACCTAAAACTGCTGCTGCATCAAAATCTGGCGCTTCACGACCTACTAGTACACCCATGACAGGCTCCTTAGTTATTTATCTCTACTTCTAGCCATAAATAAATATTTACGACCCGGTAGAGGAGTTATTAAAAATTCAGACAGGTAAGATAAAGTTAATTGAGGTAAATTCAAACTGTTTTCTCTCAATCGGACGTAAATAATTTCTATCATGACGATAGATAAAATCAATAGCGGTAATCACTCATACATCTTAAATGGCAATACCCCAATAATTAAGTGGATCAAAATAATCACCGACTTATCCAGGGGCACTTAATAATCATCGAATTCCATTTTTTATTTTGCTTTCGGGCGGAAGACCTTTACCACGTCTTCATTATTCTCTAAAAATGGTCCTTCGATTAAATCAATACAATATGGTATTGCAGGAAAAACAGCGTCCAGACACTCTCGTATAGACTTCGGTTTACCAGGCAAGTTAACAATCAGGCTTTTACCTCTAATACCTGCAGTTTGCCTGGATAGAATAGCCGTTGGAACATACTGCAAACTCACCTGACGCATGAGCTCACCGAACCCCGGCATCATTTTTTCACATACCGCAGCTGTTGCCTCTGGAACCAGATCTCTCGGAGCGGGACCAGTACCACCCGTGGTTACAATTAAACAACAACCCTGTTGATCAGCCATCTCAATCAACGCTTCTTCAACACCTGACTGATCATCAGGAATCACTTTATATACAGGCTCCCACTTTGAAGTCAGATACTCATTCAAAGTATCAATTATGGCCTGACCCGAAAGGTCTTCATATACTCCTGCGCTGGCACGATCTGAAGCTGTTAAAACACCTATTTTAATATTGGACATAATAAAACCTGTAAATAAATATAAGGAATGCATTATATCAATAAATAATCACTTTTTATTTCCTATAATTAAGATATACAGGTAACTAGACCAATCGTTATGAGCAAACCTACTGAAATCGAGCTGAAAACTGCTTTAGTCGCATCCGCTACCATGAAAGAGCACGATAAAGACCCATTCTTTATCGCGAAGACGCTGCTCAACCATAATTACCGCTTAAAGCATTATGAAGAATTACTTAAAGCTGCTGACCGTTATATGAATCACGGACAAGCAGAACATGAGCGTATGAAATTATTAAAGTGCATTGAGCAAATAAAGGACATCGAAAGCAGGACAGGCAATATCCCAAATGAGAGCTTTGGACTGGAATAAAACTGCAAACATCAAATTTCAAATTTCAAATTTTCTGTTTAATTACAAACAACCTCGGGGCTTTCAGTTTTGATCACATATCAGGTATGACTTTCGCTTCACCCAGGCCTCTTTTATCTGATGCGGCGGTCATTTTTTTATTCTTCTTATCCCAAACCACTAACTGCATATTACCCCAGCTACGTTTTGCCTGTTTTAAAACATGTTTCTTATTTTGTAATATTAATACGGTTTCTTTACTAAAAGCACCTGGCTCATAAGAAACCCTGTCAGGTAAATACTGATGGTGAAATCTTGGCCCATTTACAATGCCTTCAGCATCTTCCCCAAAATAAAACCTTAAACTCCCCAGCAATACCATAGTAATTATCTGACTGCCACCAGGTGAGCCTATAACCGCCATGCGTTCATCCGTTTCAAGAAAGGTAGGTGACATGCTAGATAACATACGTTTTCCCGGCTCAATCGCATTAGCTTCTGCTCCGACTAAACCATAGGCATTTGCCACGCCTGGTTTGGATGAGAAATCATCCATTTCATCATTAAGCAAAACGCCGGTTCCAGGCGGCACAAAACAGGAACCAAAAGGATAGTTAACTGATAATGTAGCCGAGACTTTATTTCCCTGTTGATCTATCACAGAAAAATGCGTTGTATCTTTGCTATTATTTTCATGCACAACACCAGGCAATAAATTACTAGGCATGGCTTTATCTGGGTGAATACTTGCAGCTAACCCAGCTGCATAGTCTTTACTTAATAACCGCTCTACAGGTACAGACACATAATCCGTATCTCCCAGAAACTGGGCTCTGTCACGATACGCTCTACGCATTGCTTCAATAGTTAAATGAATAAACTGAGGTTTATCAAGATTGCTTAAAGGGTAATGAGATAACTGGTTTAGAATTTCTACCAATGCGATACCACCTGAAGAAGGTGGTGCAGCAGAGGTAATTTTCATTTCATGAAACTGCCCGGTAATGGGTCTTCTTTCTATAACAAAATATTTCTTTAAGTCCTCATGGCTCCAGATTCCCCCCGCGTCTTTAACGCCACTAATAAATTTTTCAGCAAGTTCACCTGTATAAAAACCCGCTGATCCTTTTTCAGCAATGATTCTTAAGGTTTTTGCCAGATCAGCCTGTTTAATAACATCACCCTCATCAGGCACATTATTATTTTTTAGAAAAATTTTTGCCGCTGCGGGTGATGCCCTGAGTGCAGTCAATCTAAAGCCTGCCATGCGCTGATAATGCTTGTTAACTTTAAAACCATTTTCCGCATATTCAATGGCTGGTTGTAAACTTTGTTTAAGAGTTAATTTACCGTATTTTTTTGATAAATGCTCAAGCGCTGCGGGAACACCGGGAATACCCGCAGATAGCGCTCCGTCCATTGAAGCTCGCGGTACCACATCACCGTTTTCATCAAGATACATATCTCTATGGGATTTTAAAGGGGCTTTTTCACGCCCATCAATCATGGTTTCAAAGCCATCACTACTTCGGTGTAATAACCAGAAACCGCCACCGCCTATGCCCGAACTGTAGGGTTCAACCACAGCCAGAGCTGCACTAATAGCAACCGCCGCATCAAATGCATTACCACCTTGCGCCAGAATTTTTTCACCGGCTTCAGTAGCAAGTGGATGCGCTGTAGCAATGCCTGCCGCAGCATGCAGATTAGAAGAAAAAACGAACAATAATATGGCTAATGTTTTTCTCATCTTTCGTCCTTTAGACAAACCCCGTGTTTGCCTTGAATTGTCTGATTTACGGTTTCTAATTACATCTTAAAACTAAAAAAAAGGCCCCTTAAAGGAGCCTTTTTTCAAACATTAGAAGGGTTATGCTTCCCCGGTGAGCTTTTTGTATTTCTCCATCAGCTCATCTTCGCTTTCTTCATGATCTGGGTCTTTGGGAATACAATCGACCGGACAAACTTCTACACACTGAGGTGTATCATAATGCCCTACGCACTCTGTGCATTTATTTGGGTCAATTTCATAAATTTCATCACCGGCTTCAATTGCCTCATTTGGACATTCCGGTTCACATACATCACAGTTAATGCATTCGTCAGTTATGATCAATGCCATTTTTTAGCCCTACAT